>Ga0247778_1001152_pt1 | contig 13748 bp, 8 predicted proteins | sample UWRJL049202B5_FD_179939 | JGI IMG/M metagenome (GOLD analysis project Ga0247778, IMG submission 179939) | Plant litter microbial communities from Arlington Agricultural Research Station in Wisconsin, United States - UWRJ-L049-202B-5 | ecosystem: Environmental > Terrestrial > Plant litter >... | reverse complement strand
TTATTAAATAAATTTTATTTTATTATATATAATAAAAATTATTAAAAATTTATAATCGAGATCTCGATTATAAATTCTATATAAATATTTATAAAATTAACAACCGTTACCGAATTCAAATTATTATAAATATTTATAATTATTTATAAAATTTTATTCTCAATAATAATATTTTATTTTAATTTTTTTGTCACAGCGAGGTGCGCTGTAGCGCTCGTAGCGCCCGCACCACGGGCCCAGCCTCGTCTAAACGCTTAAAGAGCAGTCCTCGTATATAAGGACTGCTATCTATCTAACTAGATTTTTTAAACTTTAATATATTCTCACTTTCAATCCATCTTTTAAAATCTATGAATCTATTTTCCCTTCAATTTATATAATAATTATAAACCTAGTATATAATATTTCCCAATATAATATATATAAAAAATAAATTCTCCAATATCTCAATTTTTTGTTTTTATAATTTTTTTTATAACAAATATTTTACGAACGAAATAATAATATTTAATTATTTTTATAAATTTTGCAGATTTAATAATAAATTTAAAAACAAAATTAACTGGACTCGATAATAATTAATATTCGAATATAATATTTGTCAATTAAATATTTTCGAGATAATAGATTTAAATAATTAATAAAATATATTTTAAAAAATAATTCTTTCGCCAATCCTTTTTTTTATATTTTCGGTCGACAATTATCTCAATTTCAAAAACGAAATAAGATTTAACAAATATTTTTAAAAAAAGAATTATTGATAAAATATAAAAAATAATTATAATAAATAATTCGAAAAAAAGAAAATAATTAAAATATTAACCCAAACTTCTCAAAATTCTTATATTTCAATTCTAAATTTTTCGAATATTACAATAGTTATTCTATTATTATATTAAGAGCCTACATACCTAGTTATTTTACCTCCAAATAAACCAATTTTTCTTAAATTCGACAATATCGAAAGAAAATATATTATTAATAGTAGAAATTATATAATTAAATAAAATATTTAAAATTTTGCAAATAATAAATTAAAAATCCTAAATATTTAGATAGATCAATTTATTGATTCGGAAGTTTTTAATACAATAATATAAATTTATATAATTTTAAAAAATATTATTTTTCGCGATTTAATCGCCAAATTGAATTATATTTTTGGAGCCAATCGTACCCAATATATCCACAATATAAGAAAAAATTATCTTATTATTTTTTCCCATATTGCCAATTATATAAATCTATTGGATTAGTATAAAAAATAGCTTATTATTTTACAACTAATTCAGGGGCTAGATTGTGCCGAAATCCAGAGGATTTATATATTTATAGAATTTTGTTTAATTATTAACAAAAAATTGGTTTCTAATTGGGAATTTAATATATATTAAAAACTCTAAGTCAAAATAATATTAGATAAATCTCTATTAATAATTAATAAGTTGGGTCGAGTGTTTCAAATTGTTATATTAATTAATATTGAAAAGGAACGTAATGTTGGTATTTATACTATTTTGGGCAACTACTCAAACTCTCAAGGGTCAATTTCTGGGGATTTTACCAACTATGATTGCTTATGTATCGAATCGGAGTTAGGATCGAAAATATAAATTTATTTCCATAAATCTAAATATTATTATTATATATAAAAAATTCTAATTGGAAAATTAGATAGTTAATATTCGATACGAATAAATGAGAATTATATTAAATATATCAAATAATAATTTATTAATACCAAATAGATCTTTTTATATAAAATTTTATATAAAAAAGAATGGACCAAAAATAAATCAAAGATTAGTAGTACTAGTAAGAAGAATAAAAACAAAAATAATAAAATTGATCTTCTAAAAGATAATTTTGTAACAATTTTAATTGATTTTTTTATAATAGAATTTATTACAAAATCTTCGGCCATTTTCTCTATATTATATAATCAATTGTATCGATTATATAAAAATATTATTTTTGATAATTGTAATATTATTCATTTAATCAATAATAGATTTTTTCTCGATCCTGATTTTATCAAATTATATTTATACGATCAATTTATAGAAACTGGAACTTAATCTTTCCTAGTAATTATTATAAATATTAAGATTTTAAAAAAAATTTTTATTTGCAAAAATAATAATAAAATAAATTTAATATTTAAAAATATTACATTAATTAAAAATTTTTATATCAATATTATTTCCGAATTTTTATTCAGAAATTAGGGAATATAATATTATAGTTAGGATTGTTCTTTTTATATTAAAAATCCCGATGAAAAAAATATTATTTTTATTCGATTTTTTGTTTATAAAAAAAGATTTATATTTATTGAATTTATTTTTCTTTTTTTTTATTTAATTTATTTAAATAAAATCCTTTCAAATACTATTGATATCGTAATAGTTACTCCTATTTTTAAATTTTGTGAAATATATATAAAATATAAAATATCAAGAAATTTTTGTTTATTAAAAATAAATTATATTATAAAATAATATAATCGAATAGGCCATTTATCCCAAAATATTTTAAAACAATTGATTTATCGAGTTAAGAATATATATATTAGAAACTCTCAATATATTGATTGCCAATATTATATTATTATTTATATAAAATAAAGAATCTCGCGGAAATTAGTCCAACAATAAATAGTTCAATTTTTTTATTATATTGTTTAGAATCTTTTTTATTACAAAATAGGAATAAAAATAAAATATATAATAATCCTAAAAAATAAATATAATAATAAGATTTATATAATATTATTTGCAAATAAAAACGATCTAATAATATTCGCAATATTACAAAACTTCGAAATTTATATTTAATAACAATATTAATTGAATATTTATATATTCAAGTATAATTAGGAAAAAATAATTATATCAATATTGGGATATTTAAAATATTAAAGATAATATAAGAAAAAAGAAATTTTTATTAAAATCATATTTTTATATATTTATAAACCAAATAAAGATTCTGAACATATTAATTAAAAAATTATTGTTAAATTTATCAAATTTCTTGAAAACTCCAATTTTTCTTTATATTTTTAGTCTGAAACAATAAATACAATTGTTTATTTTTATAATATTAGTCCTTCAGAAATTAATAACTGGATTATACCAAACGAGAAATTTGATTCTTGGTTTTGTAGATATTTTTATTTTTAAAAATTAATAAAAATTATTAAAATTATTTTCAAACTTCGACAAAATAAAAAAAATATATTTTATTATAGATATAGAATCTATTTTATAATAAAAAAAAAAAAGGCTAGAAAATATAAATATAAATTTAAAATTATATTACGGATATATATTGGATATTTGGTAAAATATATAATTTTTAATATTTATTATATTTGGATGCCCGGTATACGTTATATAATTATTACAAGAAATGTTACATTTAATGAAAATAAATTCTATACAAAGCATACCGAGTAATAGAAGGATTTACCTATGGTGGAAATACAATGTCTCGTAATAGTATTCGATAAGGATAAATTATTTAATATTAGAGATTTTATTGATTTAGATATTGTTGACCGCATCAATAATATAATATTTAATAATCTATAAAATAAAGGGGGAACAGACCAATTATTAATAGAAAACTTGGATTTATTAAAAATTTTTAATTAAAATCAATTATTGGGAATGAAAAAATTTTTTTCTTTATCTGGTTTGAGATATTAAAATAGATTATTTATCCCTAAAAATATTTTTGAAACTGAAAATATATTAGTTTCTTTGAATTCGGGGAGAAAATAAATCAATTTGGATTTATATTTTATAATTGAAATATATCTGATAAATATATTATTATCGATAACCGTTCCGAAAAATATTTAATTTGAATAAATCCGTTATTTTCCAAATATTAAAACTAAAAATATATTAGAAATATATTTTAAATAAATTATAAATAAATTGCGTTTAATTATAAAAATTCCGTTTAATTCGATTTCAAAAAGAATTATTAATATATAGGGGATTATTTTTCAAAAATCTAAAAGATTTTATAAATTATATAATAAATCTAAAATTTTTACTGTTTCTAGTCTTTTAATTGTAATTGATTAAACATTAAAATAAACTCGCTAAATTGCGGCTAGAAGTTCTAATAAATCCAAAAATAATAAATAAATATTTATTATTTTAATAAATTTTAAAAAAATTTTTACAAATGTCGAAGGTGACTTTGATTATCTTGATTTTATTTTAAATAATATATTATTTAAAAAGAAATTTAATAATTTTATAGATAATAAAGATAGATTGGTAATATTATATATTATAATAATAATAATAATCCGATCTTAATTTAATATTAAATATACTTCTACTAATATATTTATTTTTTTTATCGAAAAATAATCTACCGTTTTATATGTACTAATTAAAAACTTTCCAAAAAAACCCAAAAATTAATACGAACTAGAGAAATATCTAATAAAAAAATATTTCAAATTAGATATTAATAATAAATTTAGAAATTTTACCAAAATATAATATTAAAAAATCGTTCTTAGAAAGGATAACCACTCTAATCCCGTTCTATTGATATAAATATTTAAATATAAATTAGATAATAATAGTTATTTTAGTTATTATCGATCAAAATTAATAATCAAAAATAATTTACAAATTGAAAATTTTTTAATATTAATATATATTTTAATTTTAATATCGAAATTTTTTTGTTTAATTATTATTATTATTATAAAATTTGATTTTGAATTAAAATTGTTTGATATAATTAATATTTTCATTAATACTAAAAAAAATAATAGTTTAAATTTTATTGTCTACAAAATATTATCGGGATTTGAGGACTTAATAAAAATAATAGAAATTGACCATATTTTATATAAAATAAAGAATTTTTCTATTCTATAATTCAAAAAATTCTTCTCGATATTTATTGAATTTAGTTTTCATTTATATAAAAAAGAATTATATATTTTTATTGATCTAATTTATAAAATTTTTGTAATTTTTTATATTAATAATTTTTAGGTTATATATTATAAATAAAATAAGAAACTTATAAATAATATTATTAAAAATCTAAATGCTAAATATAAATTTTATAATTTAGATAATTTATAATTATTTCTCGGAATATAAATTATTTGTAATCGAAAAACTAAAAAAATTTGGCTAATTTATAATTTATATATTAATAAAATTATATATTATTTTAGTTTTTAAAAAAATTTGATATTGAATATTTTATTATCTAGAGAAAGATTCAAAAATAATAATAATAAAATTATATTTTTTTAAATCAAAAAATATCAAAAAAAAATAGGGAATATTTTTTATATTATTATTATAATTAGATTAGATATAATATTCGCAATTTCAAAATTATCTCAATTCTTTATTAATTTTTTATTTGATTATATTTTTATTATAAATTGGTATATCCGATATTTTTATAATATTCATTTTTTGGCAATCCAATATAATAATGACTTCGATAAATCATTAGTGATAATATTTGATATTTCATTTATTGACGATATAGAAATAAAAAAATCATTTTAAAAATATATAATAATATTATTCGGAAGTTTATAGATTTGGAAAATAATAAAATAATTATATATTATTATATTATCAACGGAAACAGAAATATATAACGTAATTAATATTATAAAAAAATTTATAATTTTTCAACGTTTATTCTGTGATTTCAAATTTAATTTTAATGAAATATAAATCGTCTATTGCGATAATCTTCAAACGATCTATTTTATAATAGGAAATAACAAATATATTATTATATTTCTATATTATATTAATATTCAAAATATATAATTTCGTCAAAAATATATCAAAAATAATTTCAATATTATATATTTTCCTATTAGGGAAATATTTACAAATAATTTGACGAAAAATTTAATACATCAATAATATAAATATTTCTATATATTATTATATATAAATAATATATAAAATAAAATATAAATATTTGCAAAAATTTTATTTAAAATTGTTGCAAAAATATTTTCTAGTAGTCTAATTATATTAATATTATTAAAAGGTGGATCTAAATTGAAATCGAGCATTCCAACATTTAATATATTACTATTTTTTCGAATATATTTATTTATATATTTATTAAGATTTTAGATAGATACAAATATTTAAATAGAAATTTTGAGTTTTTTAACGCAAATTATATTATTTATTTTCAAAATAAATATATTACTAAAAATATAGAACTCGTTTTTAAATATTATAAGAAATAATTTATAAATGATATACTATTCGGGGATAATTAATTTCTTTAAATATATATTTTTTTATTTAATATTTTTTTATTTAATATTTTTTTGTTCTCTTTTTATATATTTTATATTATGAACAAATTATTTTAGCAAATTATATTATAGATTTATAATAATCAATAATAATATACGGAAAAATAATATTTTATTTAATATCTAATTTATAAATATTATTAGGTATTATAATTCCAAAACCCAAATTATAATACTAATATTTTAAAAATAATAATACAAATATCAAATTTCTATCAATTATTTATTCAAAATCTGAATCCGGAATCCTTCTTTTATATTCCTCCTACAAAATATGAATTATTATTCTCTATTTCGAAACATTAGTCGACCATCTATTTATTATTGTGTCTACCAATCGACGGCTAGGCAGACGAAATATTAATGGAGTAGATATGCAAAAATAATTATTAAAAACATATTTCAAATAATATTTTATATATATATTAATGCAAACCTTTAACAATTTATTTGTAATAATATTTTGAATATATGGAAAATAAAGAATTTTTTAGCGCTTATCGTTAATATTATTTTACAAAAAACGAATAGAATTTTAGAAAAAATGGATATTTGGGCGGATATTCCGGGATAATATTATAATCTTTTTTCAATTTAATATTATAAATTTATTATTATTGTTATTAAATAAAAAATTATATATATCCTTTTTAGTTTTTTTATTTAATTTTCTGGACAATGATTGTTTGGATATATTATTATTATTGATATTTAAATATAAACTGGGTTGAGATATTATTTTTTTTATTTTTAATATAAGGAATATTAATAATTTTAAATTATTTCGAAACGGACAGATTGGAATATCAAGAGCGAAGGAGATATTTCGAGAAAATATATTTTGCATTTGCAGATAATTGATAATTCAAGCAAACGGCATACCCGTGTATTATATATATTACTCGGAGGAGGAAACCGATTATTTAGATTATAAATTTAATTTGGATGGCTGATTTATATTCATTGAATTCTACAAAAATAAAAAAGGAATTTTTTGAATAAATAAACGGTTCAAAAATTGGTTTATTAAATTCTATATTAAAAATTCTAAATATTGCAGAGACGGTATTGAAAAAAATTAATTTTAAATTATTAATTCTTATTTATTAACTTACTAAAAAAAAATTTAAAAAAATTAGAATTGCCAATAAATTTATCGAAATTTATTAATAATAGATCAAATTTATTATTTTGCAGAAAACGATTCCAAAATAAATTATTTTAAAAAATCGACAAAACGGAATTTTCTATTTATTATTCTTAATTATTTTTTCTATTTATTAATATTGAAAAAGGATTGTTGGAACCATCCTGAAAAAATCAATTTTATATTAATTTATATATAATAAATTCTTATAATTCTATAATAGCTCCAATTGTTGTAGAAAATAATTTATTTGTTATAGAAATATTTCTCCTTGACTAAATAAATTACCAGAATTATCATTATAATTCTACGAATTTGATATTATAATAATATTGATAATATAGAAATTAAGAAAAAATACAAAAATAAATAGATTTTGTAAATATTTGTAACAAATTGGGTTAATATTTTGTTTATATATAATTAAGTCGGGGGATGTATTATAGTGAGATATATTGTAATATTTGTAGTGCCCACACTATAGGCCCAGTTTTATCTAAATATTTAAAAAGTAATCCTCGTATATAAAGACTACTACCCACCTAGCTAGATTTTTTAAACCTTAATATATCCTCATTTTCAACCCATCCTCTAGGATCTATGAGTCTACCTTCCCTTCAACCTACGTGATATTTTTATAATAAAATTTTCGATTCGAATATTTTTTTTATTATTTAAATATTTTTTTTATATATTTTTTCATTTTATAAATATTTTTTAAATTTATATAAAATTTTTCAAAATTTTTAAATTCAATTATAATTTTTCAAAAATTAATTTTATATAAAAAAATTTATTTGAATAAGAATTTGATCTATTTTTATATTATAAAATCCTAAAAATTATTGATTTTTTATTTTTTAATTTTTTTAATTTTTTTAATATTATAATAATTTTATTATATTTTATATCGTTATTATTATAAATATTTATAATTTTTTTAACAATTTTCTTAATAATCTATTTCTTTTTTATTCAAAGAAATCTTTTAAATTCTATTTTATTAATAATAATAAAAAATTTAAAATTAATTTATTTCTCAATTTAATTTTATTTATAATTTTTAATAATTTATTTAATTTTTTATAAATTTCAAATATCTTAAATTTATAATTTTTTTTTTTTAAATCTCGAAAATTTATAAAATTATTTTCGAATTGTTTATTTATTGTATAATTTTATTTAATATTTATAACGACCTCAAATATTTTGATAAAAATAACCAGAATTTAAAAATAATATTTATATTTAAATATAAAAAAAAATCTAAGATTATATATTTTATTTATAAAATTGATAAAAAATTATTCAAAATATATATTATTTTTAATAATTATTTCAAAAAAATCTATTATAATTATTATTATATTAATAAAAATATTTGATATGATTTTTATTTTAAAAATATTAAAAATTTATATTTGTTAAATATTAAGAAATAAAATCTATAAAAAATAATCGATATAAATTCTATAAAAAAAAATAAAAAATAAAAAAAACTAAAATATTAATTGAAAATTTTAAATAAAATAAATAAAATAAAAAAAAAAATTCTAAATCTAATATATCAATTTTAAATAAAAAGAAAATTATTACAAAATTGTTATTAAAATTATTATTTAGTTATTTATTAAAAAATAAAAAATTTATAAAATAAATAAAAAGAAAAAAAATTAAAATTAAAAAAAATAATAAAAACAAAATTTAAATATAAATATATTTATATATAAATATTTTTTTTTAGAAAATCGAGGTATAAATTAAATAAAATAAATAAAATTTTGAACTATTTTATTTTTAATTTTAATTAAAAATTAATAATATTATAAAAATAAATTAATGCCTCAATCTATCCAAAATATAATTTTTATAAATAGATTTATACAATTATAGGGGTTTTTTTTATAATATTTTTAAAATAATTATAAATATAAATATATAAAATTTTTTTTCTAAGGGTCAAATCGAAATAATTTTTAGAATAATAATAGGAGTTCGGCCAATGAGATTGGTTTATTTAAAGTATTTACGCCAAGAAATGAGCCAAGTTTTTAGCGTTTTTAGTGTCTTAAATCCTGCTTCAGGTGGTTCTCTCTCTCCTGGCTTCTCCTCAAAAAGACCATTATCCAACAAGTTGTATTAATGGCATTGAGACGCGTTTTGAGGTTTTTGGCGATATGGCCCGTGCGCACGGAGTTCTGACACCCACTGGTGGGCTTTGTTCGGGAGCTTGAAGAGGGGGATTGTGGCATTTGGGTTCTCGTGGCTGTAGTACTGTGCCGAGAACTTGGTGGTGCTTTTGGAATCTGTGTGCTGGCGCGGTCTTGTGAGATTGATGGTGGTTGGGGGACCTTGGTGCTGGATTTTTGTCGGGAGCTTGAAGACGCCGATTGACGTGGGGTTTGGGTACCAGTCACCGTGGAAATACGTCGAGAACTTGGTAGTGGGTTTAGCATTTGCGTACTAGTAACCGTGGAGCCATGTCGAGAACTCGGTGGCGGGTTTGGTATTTGCGTGCTGGCACCGCCTTGGGAGCTAGATGGCGGGTAGGGGGCCCTCGTGCTAGTCGTGCTGGAAACGGTGCGAGTGTCTGTCGTAGGTGGTAGCGAGGGCATGCTTGACAGGTATTGAGGTTGGCGTGCACCGTAAAGGTTTTGCATTTCAAAGTCGTTGAATCCCGGGAGCTTGCAGTTATCACACATTGGATGGTAGCAGATATCGCATTTTAGACCTGTCGTGAAATCTCGTATCGCGCCAATGTCGGGGTAGCCTAGTAGTTGTTTCAAGGGTGCGCAGAGGCAGCAACGAGCGTTGGCAACCGTGACCATTTTTCGGTTGACTCTGATGAATACCTCTTTGGAGTTTGTGTTTGATTGCGGGATGTCGAGGAAAGGTGAAAAGAGGTCGAGTTTTTATAGAGGAGTGGTAGGAACTTGGAAGAGGCTGTGAATGGCTCGTTAGGACTTGAATGCCTCGACTCACGCGAGGGACTTTATTATTGATGATTCAAACGCCGCCGAGGGTGTAAATATATGCGGGACCAATATAAATTCATTCAGAAAATACAAATCTGGAAATGCCTACAAGAAACACATGGCGCCCCTCCCTATCATCGAGTATCCTTCAAATTGCAGCGAATCAAGCTGGGCTCATCGTACGCGTAACTAAAGGCTGCCCATTCATACCAGCGCTAAATGTCTCACCAAATCTCACCTTCCTCGCTCCAACATATCTGACTATTCCATCTGCATCCTCAGGGGTGTTGACACTATCTAGTACCTGTGGCCCCAAAGCTTTCCCTGTCTCCAAAGGACTAAGAGAGACCTTGCGGTTCAGTTCCCACCAACCCCATAGAGTAGATGAGGCTATAATGATTGCGAGAAACACAAGTACTGTAGCGGCTGAGAGGTACGAGTAGACAGATCTGTAGACGAGCAGTGGTTGCGTGTGAGAGACCGAAAATGAGCGAGTAGTGTCGTTGGTTGACCAGTAATACGCAGCTCGGAATAGGACATCGCTGAATGCTTCGATTATGTTTTCAGTCGGGTCGGTATATCCAATTTGACAGGCTTGAGTGACATTTAGGTTAGTATCAAGATATTGTGCCGCAGTTGGACCTGACTCGTTTGTTGAATAGTTGCCCGAGGTTTTGTTGAATTCCATCGTCGAGTTTCCTCGGAAGTAGATGTTTCCAAACCAGAAGAGTGCACCTAGAGGGCCAGTCATATCACCTGGTTTTGCGCTTGACATATCTCCAGGATATGAAATAGGCTCGGAGAGAAATTGTCGCGCTCGATCAGTATCGAATGTGATGTTGTCTCCCTTGACGATGACTGGAAAATTGACTTTCCCGACATGTATCTTGCAGACATTGGTGATGAGAGTCCCAACACAGGACTCACTGACTTCGGTCAGGCCTTTGATGGTCATCTCCAAGGTTGGAGTTACACTCTCGTTACCGTAATGAGTGAAGTTAATCGAAAAGACAAAGGAGTCGTACGCGGCTTCGAGGACATTGACCATCTCTTTATTCTGCTCACAAGCATTACCAACAATACCCGTGGCAGAAACATAACCCTTGCAGGTACCGTTGCAGGAGTATCCTTCTTGGTCCCAAGTGGCCATCAAATCCCCACTGTACCAGTCCTGGATGGCAGACAGAAACGGATAGTTGAGATTAGGTTCTCCACCGCTCCCAACAATTGCTCCCGCTTCGAGTGGGAACTCCTCCAGCATATCAATCATCAAAGAACCCTCAAGTGAACGAGTGACTGACATGGTATGCGTGGCTCGTTGAAGAAGCGGACTATAGACAATGCCGGTGACAGCGATGAAAACCGACGCCACGGTTATCTTTGTCATATTGCGTCCTGCAAAGAGCGCAGAGTAGATGCCACCGCCCCCACCATGATCCCATATGTGATGCAGCTTCGCGAGAGTTGTTCCTTGAGGATGATACACAGCACGCCACCAAGATATGGCAACCCCATAACGAAGCACAACCAAGAGCAATGCCGACGTGATAGCAGAGAGTAGCGCTATGATAACGGATGGTTGAAGCTTCCAGTGTGCAACTTCATCGTCAGAAACGATGATTATAATGGTCGAAGCAGCAGCGCAAAGGAATGCACAAATCAAAGCGAGGATTGCCAGCCATGGAGCGTGAGTAATGATGGCGAATGGTGAGCGACTACGTTGAATCGGGACTGCGTGCTGATGGGAGGATTCAGCAATGTATGGCTGAATCCCGACCGCATAAGGCGACTTCTCATTCATAGTTCTTAGAAAACTTCGCTTTCAAAACAAGGAGGTTTAAATTGAGATAAGGAAAAAAGGCGGATCGTACCCTCATAAGTACGGCTCACTCTGCTTCCACAGCCGTCTCGTGGGAGACCACCCTGGACTGGAGAATACTACCCATTTCGTGAATTTGAGAAATGGCTAGAAAAGTATATAATACAGGAACAATGATTCTCAACAAGATACGAAAAAAAAAAGCGGCGATTGTCAGGCAAGCAAGACCAATGAGATGAATGCCAAGATGTTCTATTGATTCCAGATGCTAGGGTTGTGGCGATTCAGCTTTCAGCCACAAACCCCAAAACGATACTGTAAAGCGAGAAACAAGATTCCAGCCGCGTCCACGCGGGATGGTCGATCTGGACTGGCCGCAACTTCGCAGCGAGGTGTCTTGTGACACCGTGCGACTTCGTTTGGTGGTTTCCGTGAACTGGAAAGTGCGTGGCCCGTTTGAAAAAATAGACCTGCAGCAGGACATTCGCAAGCGCTATCTGCTACCCACAGAAACGGGAAAGAGTATACATTCGAGATGCGTGAATGATTCTAGATTGCCAAGACTACTCGCACGGACGTTCAACATTGAAATGAACGGCTAGGTGAGAACCATGCTCTTCCTTCTCGTAATTCCGGGTTTCCGGATGCCATAGCGACACTTCGAGCTGTACTGATGCCCAAATTGAAGCTGATGAGATTACGAATGCTGACGTGATTGTAACGAGGCCACGGCGAGAACGCGAGAAAACAGCTTGGGTGAATAAAGAGTAAGCTAATCTAAAACTTTTCTTGATACTGTACTGTAAGCGATGGTCGCTCTAGCTCCTGTTCATCATCACGCTCCCTATGGCTATTTATCACTGCATGCTACGCGCACTTGATTCATACCCTCGAAAGCATTTGTTGAGCAAGGCTTCCAGGTCTGTCAGCTTATTCTAAACCACTGGGATTTCAAGCGATGGACGAAGATTCACAGTCCATGGCATTCGCAATGAGTAGGGCATGTTTGGCAATACGAAGAATAATTGCAGAAGCAACCGCCCGGATCAAACTCTGCGCTTTATACAAGCTGAATTCAAGAATACAACATGGGAGATTAAAGACATCACGGTTCTTCAAAGGCGTCTTTATATGATTTGGTGCGTCACGGCACTTTCAGGACACCGGCATACAAGCCTGGAAAAGACGATAACTTTACGGTTCTACCGCGGTTTTCAAAAGGGGTGGCATGGAAAACGGACTCGGGATGGAATTTCATATTTCTTGTAAGAATTTGTGAGACTGTTACAGCTGTTTGTGGGAGAGGTCTGAAATCAGGAAGGGACATCATTTGGTATGATATTGCGTAAGATTCCTTATTTACTCTCCGGCTCTATCGAATGTTGTCATCAAATCTTCCAAGTATATAACATTCATCGTCCTCTCTGAATTTTCTACAACCGGCTTCTCTCA
>Ga0247778_1001151_pt1 | contig 13750 bp, 9 predicted proteins | sample UWRJL049202B5_FD_179939 | JGI IMG/M metagenome (GOLD analysis project Ga0247778, IMG submission 179939) | Plant litter microbial communities from Arlington Agricultural Research Station in Wisconsin, United States - UWRJ-L049-202B-5 | ecosystem: Environmental > Terrestrial > Plant litter >... | reverse complement strand
CATCTGCCTGCACAAGTCTTCAAAAGGCATAGAAGTAGATTGAGCAAAAAGATCGCTTTTAATTGTTTGCAAAAATTCCCTGATTACTCCCATGTCTAAATCATCTATGCTGGCGCTGTGATTGGGGCTATGTGTTCCCACGAACTGCTGTTTGTTCAGATCTTCCAGCCATTTTAATGCATTTTCGCTGGCAGGGGATAACTCGTAGATGGGTTCGTCGGTCGATTCATAATACCGGCGTAGGTAGCCTTGTTGGGCCCATTTTTGGAGATAATCTATTGGCGGCTTATTGTATTCGGGTATTCCCTGTCGTTCCAGGGAAAATAAGAAGTCTCCCAGCAGGCTGACCAGGTCGGGTTGAGGATAGGCTATTCGTTCCTGTTGTTTGAAGGCCAGGTGAAAAAAGCTTATTAATAAGGGGAAATGCTCTGCCCTCAGGATCTGAAGCGTCTTGTCATTTCGGTACAGTGCCAGCGCTTTGTCGAAATTCATAGAAAGAGGTCGAATTGCCGGTTCATAATCAGGCAATTTAATAAAAAGCTAAATATATTAGCGAGCTTTTTTGCGGATGCAGTTCTTCGATTATCTTGTTAGGTTATGCATTTGGTGATAATCAATTGATTATATAGAATGTTGTCTCTGTAGCTGATAAATTCTATAATTTTTGCCGGCCCTTTCGGCCCTTTACCGGCCGTTCGGATGGGAAAGCACATATTTCGTACCACGGCCTGTTGTTCCAATTTTTTCGATCAGTTTCTTGTCCAATAGTGCCTGCAATTCCACTGTAGACTGGAGGATTATCTGTAAGGACCGTTCAATGTATGCGACGTTAGCGGCAACCACTTCCCAGCTCACGTTCCAAAATCAAACTGCTGACTTTCGGACATTAAACGCTTTAAAATAACTGAACGTAAATGCTCTTCATTTTTGTCGCCCCAATTTCCCAGCACAGAAATTACAGGAATTAGAGTTTGCCCAAACTCAGTTAAACTGTATTCTACTTTTGGCGGTACGACAGGATGAATTTTCTTTGTAATCAATTCGTGGTCTTCCAGTTCTTTTAACTGAATATTTAGCACACGCCTTGTTGCATCGGGAATTTTTCGTTGTAATTCACTCGGACGCTTATTCCCCTCGTTAATGAACCACAACAAACGGATTTTCCATTTTCCATAAAGCACTTCGCCAATTAGATCCAACCCACAATTTAGATTCGGCAAAAACTTTCTTTCATACATAAGACAAATGTAAATCAATGTTCCAAATTGTGCAATAGGGGAAAAATTAATCCCTATCTGAATCGCTTTACCGTACTTGTGAGAACTATACATAAGTATGAGTTTTGCTCTAAATATTTAAACAATGGAACAAGTTTTTAATTTCAACAATGAATTATCGGGTAAAATTGCCTTGGTAACAGGAGGAACAAAAGGAGCCGGGAGAGCGATCGCAGAAAGGCTTATACAAGCTGGTGCAACAGTTATTATTACCGCACGAAACGCACCTGAAAAGGAAAACAGCAACTTGCATTTCATCCCTTCCGATTTGAGTAAAGCAGAAGGAGCACAAAAAGTAATCAGCGAAGTGCTATCGACTTATGGGAAATTGGATATTCTTGTGAACAACCTTGGTTCTTCATCAACACCCGCTGGTGGCTTTGCCGTATTAACCGATGAAGATTGGGAATCAACCTTACAAGCTAATTTGCTTGCTCCTGTTCGACTGGACAGAGGATTTTTACCACAAATGATAGATCGGAAAACTGGTGTTATCATTCACATTGCGTCAATACAGGGTAAATTACCATTGTACGATTCTACTTTGCCATATGCAGCTGCAAAAGCAGGATTGATAAATTACAGTAAAAGTTTATCAAATGAAGTTATTCCTAAAGGAGTTCGAGTGCTTACTGTTTCGCCAGGATGGATAAATACGACAGCGTCGAAAGCCTGGCTTGGCGAGATTGCAAGAAACGCAAATAGTACCATAGAACAGGCTCAACAAAGTGTAATGGACGCTTTGGGTGGCATACCTTATGGCAGGCCTGCCGAACCACATGAAGTGGCAGAATTAGTTGGTTTTTTAGTTTCACCAAGAGCTAGTTATTTAACAGGGACCAATTTTGTAATAGATGGCGGAACAGTGCCAACAATCTAATAACCTTAAAAAAATCAGAAATGAATTTACCGAAGGTAGTAACCGAATTAATCAATGCGCAGAATACATTTGACAGTATTGCCTATACAAATTGCTTCTCCGAAACAGGAATAATGCATGAGGAAGGCAGGGATTATAAGGGAAGAATAGCAATCCGGCATATGATAGAAGAAGCAAACAAAAAATACCAATCAGTGATGAAACCCCTTGACTATACCGAAAGCGGCACTTCAAGCATCTTGTCTGCAGAATGTTCCGGTACATTTTCCGGAAGTCCCCTTATTCTTAAATTTCATTTTGAAATTGTTGATGGACAAATTCAATATCTAAAAGTGACAGGATAATAAAAAAAATGAGTGTCTGATTTTCGGTCACTCGCTTTGATTAAAAACTTAGACCATAGGTTTTAGTAATGTGCAAACACTCGTGGTTCATACAAAGAACATGGTGCGGCTATTATACCATTGCATGTTATTAATCCAGCCTGTCAAAAAAAAATCGCCTCGCCAATGGTGAGACAATTGTAATGAGGTTTTTAAAAAAATTAGAATTCCGTCTAAAATTTTAGACATTTTGTGGAATAAGCCGGGATCGAATCAGGAGCATAAGAATTTCATTTCTTTTTTGATTGCTTCTCATATTAAAAGAAAATCAAATGATATACATTTATGGACAAAGAACGATCAAATTTTCCCAAGGATTTTTTCAAGCAATTCAAGAGCAAAGAGGAGTTCCAATCCTTTTTCAGCAACCTTTATAAGTAGGGAGTCGAAGAAATGCTCAAAGGAGAGATGGACGAACACCTGGGCTATGAGAAGCATACTCCCGCCTGTGCTCGTTCCCGCACGATTACTGTATCGAAACCGAACATCATGATCTCTCTCAGGTCTTGACAGAGGAATGGTCTTCAAGATTTTATAAACCCGGCACTCTTTTGGGATAATCCTAATGATTTGGCCGCCTTACTCGTCATAAAACCGACCAGCCCATGTTCCGCAACTATCTCAAGATTGCCTTCCGCAGCCTCAGGAAAAGCAAGGGCTTTACCGCCCTCAATGTCATCGGCCTCGCTGCCGGCCTCGGTGTCTGTCTGCTGATCGTCCTGTACGTAACCGATGAGCTCAGTTACGACCGCTACAACGTCAACGCCGACCGCATCTATCGGATCGATGAGGATCTCTACTTCAATAACACCAGGTACGACGCTGTCACTACCTCCAAATTTTTCGGCCCCACGCTCGTCGCTTCCTATCCGAAGATCGAGCAGATGGTCAGGTTCCGCAACCCGGGCGACCTGCTGGTGAGGAAGGGCAACGACCACTTCGTCGACCATCACTTCACCTTCGCCGACTCGACGATCTTCAAGGTCTTCACCCTGCCCATGATCGCCGGCGACCCCAATACCGCTCTCGACAACCCTCATTCGATCGTGATCGATGAAAGTGCCGCCCGCCGCTATTTCAACAGCACCGATGTCATCGGCCGCGTGCTGGAAGTAGGTGATAACAATACACCCCTTAAGATCACCGGGATCATCCGGGACATGCCGGAACAGTCACAGTTCCATTTCAGCTTCATTCGCCCCATCCGCGAATCCTACAACTTTAATGACCCCAGTGACAACGACTGGGTAAGCAATTCTTATTATACCTATATCCTTGCCCAACCCGGCACCACGCGAGCCCAGGTCCAGAAGGATGTAGACGACGTCGTCAACCTCCATATCAGCCCGGCCCTCCAGGGAATGTTCCACACTTCGGGCGCCGACCTCGAGAAAGCGGGTAATCATTTCCGGTGCCGCATTTTCCCCCTCACCGATGTGCACCTCCATTCCAATAAGTCTGGTGAGCTCGAAGCCAACAGCAATATCCAGTTCGTATACATCTTCTCTGTCATCGCTGTGCTCATCCTCCTGATCGCCTGCGTCAATTTCATGAACCTCAGCACCGCTCGCAGCGCCAACCGCGCCAAGGAAGTGGGCATCCGCAAGGTCGCCGGCTCGACAAAAGGACACCTCATCATCCAGTTCCTCACCGAGTCCATCCTGCTCAGCCTCTTCTCTCTCGTCCTCGCCCTTGGCATCGCTGTCCTGCTGCTACCGATGTTCAATCAGCTTGCCGGCAAATCGCTCCATCCCGACGCGCTCTTCAGCAGCCGGTTCTTGTCCGTCCTCATCCTCCTGGTGGTGGTGGTCGGCTGTCTGGCAGGCAGCTACCCGGCCTTTTACCTTTCCTCCTTTCAGCCGATTCATGTATTGAAAGGAAAGATAGCCGCAGGCTTCAAGAGCAGCTGGCTCCGAAGCAGCCTGGTGGTCTTTCAATTTTTTATTTCCATTGGCCTCATCGTCAGCACCCTCGTCATCTATCGCCAATTGCACTATATCCGAAATAAGGAAGTCGGCTTTAATCGGGATCAGGTACTCGTCATCCATAATACCTGGCCACTCGGCCGGGAGGGTACGACCAATCTTCGCAAGAACCTGCTCACCCTTGCCGGGGTCACCGATGCAACCGCCACCCCCGACATCCTCACCGTCCAAGACCTATACTGGCAGGAAGGCTGGTTCCGGGATGCCTCGCTCGACGCCAGGAAAGCGATCCTCATGACCACGCTCAGGGTCGACGACCATTATGTTCCCACCCTTGGCATGCAGATCGTCAAAGGCCGCAACATCGACCTCGCGCAATTTCCTACGGACTCCACCGCCATCATCCTCAATGAAGCCGCCGTAGCGACGCTCGGCGTGAAGGACCCGCTCAATCTGATCCTCTACAATCATGATGATTTGTTCAAGACTATCACCTATCATGTCGTCGGCGTCGTAAAGGATTTCAACTATAACTCCATGCATGACAAGATCCATCCCCTTGTTATGGTGGTCAACAAGTATAACTGGAGCACTATGGCCGTCCGCTTCCGCACGAATGATGCCTTCAGTCTCGTCCGGCAGGTGGAAAGTAAATTCCATGCCGCTAAGCAAGGACTGCCCTTCAGCTACACCTTCATGGATAACGACTTTGATAAATTGTATCACACCGACCAGCAGACCGGCCGGATCTTCATCACCTTCGCCGTCTTCGCCATCCTCATTGCCTGCATTGGGCTTTTCGGCCTCGTCACCTATGCTGCCGAACAACGCACCAAGGAGATCGGTATCCGCAAGGTCCTCGGCGCCCGCGTCACCAGCATCGTCGGCCTCCTCAGCAGGGAATTCGCGATGCTTGTGGGGATCGCTGCGCTCATCGCCTTCCCCGCCGCGTGGTGGGCCATGTACAAATGGCTCGATACATTTGCCTATCGTACAGATATCAGTTGGTGGATTTTCCTCGCGGCCGGCGCCGCAGCCCTCGCCATTGCCCTGTTGACGGTCAGTATTCAGACCATCCGCGCAGCCCTCGCTAACCCCGTAAAATCCCTGCGCAGCGAATGATCGGTGAATTAAAGATAAGCTTCTGCATAATCGATAATGTTTTTTTCAAATAGGTCCTCCGGCAGTTCCATGATAGGAGCATAGGAAAGATGTGCCGGAACATCAAGCACAAAATAACCTTCTCTAAATTTTTCTGACGAACAACCTATTCCCGGAAAGTAAGGAATTGTTCATCGGCGTCATATTCAGCAAAGACTATATCCTCACATGGAATGGACTTTGCATAAAAGGGAATACTGTCAAGACGATACAACCACTTTTCTTCATTTACTCCCTGGGCTGCAAAGTTCCAGCCGCACAGTGAAATCGAACCATACGAAAAAAATCCTATTGCAGGGTTAAGAGTGCCGCGCTGCAAGCCGGTACCTTGACGGTGGTAGTATTACCAGTCATCACTAAACTTTCCTTTACGCTGGCCGACCAGGTCCCATCATCCTTTACGGCGCTTCCGCCAAAAAGAGTGCCTGTTAGAGCGCCGGGAGAAGGCCCCTGTAAACGCAGGACCGAAGCATTCTTTAACTGTGTTCCCCCATTGATGGCGGAGAAAGATACCGATGCGTCTTTTGACAAGTCCTTATTGATCAGCGTCACCTGTACGGTTCCATCCGGCTGTTGCACGGCATAATAGCTAAAATTTATCGAACTTTCGGCCACGTATCCCGCCGTAAGCATTTTACCTAAAGACGCTTTTGAAAAAAAGAGCATGCCATAATACAGCGGTAGTGGTTTGGCAGGTCCGCTGAGGAAAGAAATGGGGGTGAAATAGGTGTTTCCTGAATGGAAGTTCACCCCGCTTGCACCCTGGTCGGCCGCCAAAAACATAAAATCCAAAGCCCAGAGAGCAGAAGCAAAAGAATTGCTTACGCCTGATCTGTTTGCAGCCGAGGTATTACATTCATCAATGCGCCAGGCAAGATTATAGGGCTTTGTTGCCTGTCTTAAGATATACGCCCTGGTGATAAATGCCGTATCTCTGGTCAGCAGTTTTGCAATGCTCTGAACCTGGTCACCCCCCGTATTAAGTTTATAAAAATGTTCATTCAGCCAGGATATGGAGCTGTGTTTGTCCCGCGCAAAGGGTATCATCCAGGTGCCGGAGGCGGTGGAAGGGCCTGAAAAGCACTGAGCCGGAGATGCCAGATGGATCGAGTCGCGGAGGGTGGTCCATTCATTTAAAAAAGCAGGGTAGCCATAAGTTGATGGACGATGGCCGAAAGGATTGTAAAGATCTGGCTCATTACCCAATGCAAGAGAGGCCGTCATATTACCAAAGTGACTGTCTAAATAGCGGATTTCTGCCACATTCAACGGCAGGGTAGCAGGATGCAGGTTCACACCATACATCACCGGCCAGCGAGTGGCTCCTGCAAAACAAAAGAAATTATACATATCAACGCTGGTCAGGGTGAAAGGCTTTGACGTACTGGTGGCATTGGTCCATTGCACGTCGTCCACGCTACCGCCGCCGATACGTAGCATGCCATGTCCCAATCCTTTTACCAGGTTGATAAAAGAAGTATTATTACTATTGAAATAAGTTGCCTTTATAAGAGAGTATTTCTCAAAGCTAAAACCTGTAAAGTACTTTGGTATTTGTAGTCCCTGCCTGGAGAGATCTACCTTGACGGTCACGGGTACGTCTGTCGACATCACTGCCGCCACTGCCGTCACCGACTTTGCTGGGGAAGAATAAAGCTGGTCAGGAGAATTAACAAGACCAACTTTTGTACAGGACATCACACACAGGATCATTCCCGCTGTAATCAGAGCTACTTTACTTGCCATGCCGATTCTAGACAAATATCAGACCAGTGTTGCCACATTTGAGAAAAGATTTCCACACATACAAGAATTATTCCAAAGTTAATCCTGCGCTGCGTGCCGGAGCTTTGGGGCCGTGCCGGGATAGGTATTATTAAAAAAATATAATATATGTGGCCGCAGACCGGTCGGCCATTGTACACCGAATCACCCAATCGTTGGTGGACGGGCTGTGAAAAATATGTCCTACCTTGGCTGCCGGCCAAATCCCCCATAAACACCATAAACATGAAAGCCAGAACCCTTTTTATCGTAGGCGTCCTGACTATAATAACCTTATCCGACCTGAATGCCCAATTGAGCGGGCAGGCATTGACAGATTCGTTACTGAAGCAATTGCCCCAAGCCAGGGAAGACACAAATAAAGTTAAGCTCCTGGTTAAGATTGCCAAAAGCTATAAGCAGACCGATATAAGCAAAGGTTTTAAATTTGCACAACAAGCCCTGGAAATATCCCGGAACTTAGATCATTATTTTTCCCTGCAACGTTCTTTCGAGGTACTGGCTACTCTGAGTATCGCCCAGGGCAAGTTCGGGGATGCATTTACCTATGATTCCCTGTGGATCCGGCTTGCCAGAGCCCACAACGACAAATGGCAGGAGTCCACGATTCTATCATACATCGCCAATGACTTCGCGCAAAGAGGAGACTTCGGCCGGGCGACAGCGTACTGGCTTCAGTCCGCAACGCTGAAAGAAACGATAAAAGATACCTCTGTAGATTACCGGAAAATTCTGCGAAATATCGGACTCGCTTACAGGCTTCAACAGGATTATCCGAACTCGATCAAATTTTATTCCAAGGCCGCCGATGCAAGCCGGGCAAGGCAGGACAGGGAATTGGAGGCTATAAGTTGGCGGGATGTGGGAATAGGGTACCAGCTCGAATTTGAATACCAGAAATCGATAGATGCATTCAATAGGGCGCTACCGCTGTATACCGGAAAATACGACTTGGCGGTGCTGTTCAACAATATAGCAAACACATACCAGTTGGTCGCCGATTACAACAAAGCGATCGATTACCTTTTGCGGTCGTTGAAAATGGCGGAAGAAATAAAAGATCCCGAGCTCATAGGGGTGGATTTGAATGATATCACCATCTCATACACTTATAACAAAGAGTATGATAAAGCATTGGCCTGCCTGTTTCAGGCGGAAAAGTTATTCGACGTCAAAAAGAACAAATCCTTCATCGCTGTCGTAAATATGAATATCGGAGAAGTCTTTTTTGCTAAAAAAGATTACGCCAAAGCATTGAACTATACAAAGTATGCTCTGCAGTTATTCAATGAAATAAATGATCATGGACAGGCCGGAATAGCGATACACAACCACGGTAAGATCTTTGGAGAGGAAAAACTGTTTGGCAAAGCATTGAGCTCCTTTTTCAACGCCCTGCCTGCCCTGCAGGTAGCAGAGGATAAAAAGGTCGCTGCGGAATGTTATGTCGGAATAGGGAAAGTATACTTGACGATGGTCCGGAATTATCGGGAAAAGGAGACTTGGGGAGATAGCCTGACAAAATATTCGAAGACGGAATTGCTGTCACGATCGGTCCTGTATTTGCAGCGATCGCTTGCATTATCGACCGAAATAGGTTCGGTACAGGATATGCAGGAAGAATATAATCTACTTTCCCAGGCACAGGAGATGCAAGGGGATAGCAAATCGGCGCTTGAAAGCTATAAGCAATACAACTTGTTGAAAGATAGTGTATATAGCCTGGAAAAGGCAAAGGCGTTTGTAAGAAAGGATATGGCATATGAATATGATAAGAGAGAGAATGTCATCAAGGCCGAAAGGGACAAGCAGCTCACATTGGCTACTATAAAAAATAAAGAGAATATAAGAACGGGATTGCTTTTTGGATCCACCTTCGTCTTGCTCCTGTCGGGCGGATTTTATATTTACAGAAAGCGCGAGCAGAGCCGTTTCAGGCTGCAGCAGATTCAATTGAGGCAAGACGCGCTGAAAGCAAGGCTGGACACACATTTCGTCAGCGGTACACTCGTTGCGATCAATGAGTTTGCCGAATCCAACGACCCGGAAACCACAAGCGATTATCTTCTCAAATTCAGCAGATTAATCAGAAATGTGCTGACAAATTCCTTTGAAACAACGGTGCCACTCAAAAACGAGATCCAGTTTATGGATGATTATTTGCAGCTGGCCAGGCTGGGATACCCGAAAGACCACGTTGCTTATCATCTGTACATGGATCCGGATATCGACGTGGAAAATACACTGGTGCCTCCCATGATATTCCAGGTGCTCGTTGAAAATGCCATTCAACATGCATTCAACGACTCCAAAGGAGGGTTGTTGTGCGTAGGGATCAAAAAGAACGGGCATGTATTGCAGTGTACAGTAGAAGACAACGGGGTGGGCAGAAAGGCGGCTCAGTCGGTAAATATCAAAGGCCGGGTTTCTTATGGCAACAGTCTGGCAGAAAGATTGCTGAAAATTTGGCAACCCGGCAATAAAGATATTAAATTTGAGATCGAAGATCTGGTAGACGAAAACGGAAAAGCCAAAGGAACAAGGGCCTCATTTTCGTTTCCATTACAAACCTTGTAATATGAACGATTTCGCGAACTGCATTATCGTTGAAGATGAAATAGTGCATAGTAACAGGCTCAGGAAATTATTGTCTGTCACCGATGAGAGGGTCAGGGTGCTGTCGGTATGCAGGACCCAGGAAGACGCCTTGGCCAGGATACACCGCGAACATCCTCAATTGTTGTTTCTCGATATTCGATTGCAAGACAATGCCCGGGGAGGCTTCGATCTGCTGCAAAAGATCGAACGGCCAGCCTTTGATGTGATCTTTACTACCGCGCATATAGACGGAAATATCAATGAGATAAGACGCTGTGGTATCGATTACCTGCCTAAGCCCTATATCCAATCCGAACTACAGGATGCATTGAATAAATTTTGGGAAAGAGGCATTGGGCATATTGGCATCGGCCACCTGAATACCTTGCTGCACAATCTTGTGACTGATCAGTTGGATGAACAGATGATCTGGCTAAAGTTGGCAGAAGGCAGCATCCCTGTTAAAATTAAAAGCCTCATATATTGTAAGGCCAGAAATCAATATACCGACATGTATGTGTTCGATGAGAACAGCGGCAAAATAACGGAGATCAGGACCTCTACGGGCCTGGGCGTCTGGGAAAAGGATCTGGCTGGTGTAAGATTTTGCAGAACACACGATAGTTATTTGGTAAATATTCGCCATATTGCCAAAGTAGGGGCAAGCTCACTCCATTTGAAACATATAAAAGATCCACTGAACGTATCCCCGACAGGGAAGGAAAGATTGAACGCCATTATGAAAATGCCTCTTCGCCGCGGATAGTTCCATCCTTTATAGTCTTTGATAGCAAATACCAAGTGAAACAGCCGTTATACCAAATGGCTGTTTTTTTATATCTGTGGAAGTCGGAATTTTCCGCTACTAAACTACATCAAATGGAAATCGATTTTTCAAAAAAAGTGGTCACTATCCTTTGCATACTATCTTTTTGCTTCCAGGGATATGGACAAAACAGGGGTATATCCGGCCTGCAACAAAAATTGGATAGTTCGAAAAATGCAGTCGGCGATGCCGTAGGCGGAGCTGTGAACAACCAGGCCGATAAAGCCATTGGATTGGTTGCTGGCCTGTTTCGAAAACGAAAAAAAGATTCAAATCCACCTGCTCAAAACAACCAGGCACCCAATTCCGGCAACTCCGAAAACCGTGCTTCTATAATTCCGCAGTCAACTGCCGCCAGTGCGAACCCTGCAACCAGCAGCGGGCCCTTTCCCCTGACCAAGGATATTTTTGTTCCTCTATCGGGCGAGTATCCTGCGGGATATACTCCGGCCTGGAGGATTGTCGGCAGCGCCCAGCAGCTGACAGTGAATTCCGATCAGTATATAACAAAGCGCGGGGGAACCGTCAACAAGACCATTCCCTTCGGCATCGTCGAATACCAGGGGAGATCGGCCGTTAATTTTAACACTGGTTGCGATTGCATCGCAGACATCGACCTCAACGGGAGCAGGGTAACCCTGTCCCAAACCACCCGGCGATTCCAGTTGACCAATTTCCGAAGGAAACAGCAAAAGGAGCTGGATGATCCCAACGCACCTTGCCAGACTATGGCAGCTCAGACCCAGGGTGGATGGAAAGGATATATCGACCTTGCCTCCGACCATGACGGCAACCTGGTATTGTCACTACGACTGGAAAACTATGCTGCAAAAAATTACGCGCATGGCGCGCTAATGTATACTTACTACAAGGATGGAATATCCCTTCCGAATATGGTGACGCCTGCTAAAGCCGTCGATATGGCAGTCCTGAAAGTAAAAAATGAACGAGAGCAGCAGGATAGGGCAGCCCAGTACACGGAAAAGCAGGAGGAAAGGAAACGCCTGGACTTCGAATATAATAATGCCGTCAAAACCGTAAAAGGCCGTGCCGCTGCAACAACCGGGGTTGTGGCAACTTACAAAGGCTATTCGTTGAGAAAACCGATCAACCTTAACCAGTTGGCCGATTACGACATCAGCAGACAGGATGGCGCCCGCCAGGCCTATGAAAAAGCCGCAGACGCTTACTACGCTGTTCTTGGCTGGATCGATCTCAATTTTGATCCCGCCAAATTCGAGCCATACGACAGAGACGAGAAATTTGCAAGAAGATATTGCCTGGTCAGGATCGTCAACTCCTTTGCCACGGATATCGCGGCCTTTGCCTCGATTGGCGACATAGACAAGCTGAATGAAACTGCCGCCAGGCTCAAAGGCTTCGACAATGATATCGAGATCATTCGGTCGCTCGACCCCGACGGCTACAATAAGCTCAAAGGCGATTTGAAATTTAAATAGATCTTTTCACTTTTGGCTTATGAAAGCCGAAGGAATTTCTCAGTATATCAACCATCATTCCTCTTTCACTGACGATATTCGGGTGTTTCCCCCCTTTTTTCATGAGCCTGCCAGTCTATCTTGAGCGCAAATCGATAATATGCTGGTGTATAAAGTGAATCGTAATGTTTTATTTAGTGTTGACCTCCTGTTTATCACAAAATTCGCGACCGCACAACGCCGTGATACAACAATGCTGCTACCTTTATTTTCCCCGGAGCATTTTACTGTGGTTCTTGCCCCATTTTTCCATTGGCGCAGCTACCTGTTCAGTAGTCAGGCAATATGATGTGATCTTGTATTCAATCCTTATGGGATAATCATCAATTACTGTGCGGCTTATCAATAAATTCTCTTCCAGGTGTTTGAGCTCTTTAGACAAAACCCGGTTGGTAATGCCGGGAATGGAATTAGCAATATCATTGAACCGTTTGTTGCCATTGTATATGGAAAGTATGACCGGTATCTTCCACTTGCCACCCAATACAAACATAGTATCCTGTATCGCCTTTATTTTTTCATTGAACTTCTCCTCTTCTTTTTTATTCATTGCAGTAAAGGATTTTAAGTATCCAAAAGTATACGGGTATCAAAATTATACTTTATTGGGTTTACTTTTGAATAATAAAAATATTAAGGATATGAAGACGATTTTTATTACAGGTGCATCTTCAGGAATTGGCAAAGCAACCGCCAAATTGTTCCAGCTCAAGGGCTGGAAAGTAATTGCAACGATGAGGATGCCAGACAAGGAAACCGAGTTGAACATTCTCGATAATGTGACGTTGTTGCCACTCGACGTTACCGATCAGCGACAAATTGAACGCGCAGTACAGCATGCCATTTCCATTAGCCCCGTGGATGTCGTGCTTAACAATGCCGGTCATGGCTTATTTGGTCCGGCAGAGGCGGTGACCGATGACCAGATCACCCGCCAGGTGAACACTAACTTACTTGGTCCGTTTCGTGTCATGCAGGCTTTTATCCCTTATTTCCGCGAGAGGCACAGAGGATTGTTCGTCAACACCACATCTATGGCTGGACTCACCGGCTTTCCTCTCAGTAGCATGTACAACGCTACCAAATGGGCATTGGAAGGCCTGAGCGAATGTTTGTCTATCGAACTTGCACCTTTTAATATTGGTGTTAAGACCGTTTCTCCTGATGCTACCAAGACCAGTCTGTTTAGTTCCGCCGATGTCGCGGCACATCCACAGTACAATGATATCATACAAAAGATGCTAGGCGGCATTGAGCAATCCACCGAACCGGCAGACATCGCGCGAGTGATTTATGAGGCTACCACCGATGACAAAGATCAGTTGCGTTATCCCGCGGGCGGTACAGCTGCCAAGATCTATCACCGTAGACTTGAGATAGGCCCTGAAGCATTCCGGCAGGAGACAAAAAAATGGT
>Ga0247778_1001150_pt1 | contig 13823 bp, 9 predicted proteins | sample UWRJL049202B5_FD_179939 | JGI IMG/M metagenome (GOLD analysis project Ga0247778, IMG submission 179939) | Plant litter microbial communities from Arlington Agricultural Research Station in Wisconsin, United States - UWRJ-L049-202B-5 | ecosystem: Environmental > Terrestrial > Plant litter >... | reverse complement strand
CCTGGCCGCCGATCAATTCATCGTTCGCCGGGAACTTCCGGGCACCGGTCCAACGCCGGACCTCATCATTGGCTCCACCGTCATCGCAGGCTATCACTGGTTTACCGACTGGAGCCGGGACACGATGATCTCCCTGCCGGGCCTTTGCCTTTATACCGGCAGACCGGAAGCCGCAAAAAAGATCCTGCGGGCCTTCGCAGGCAGTGTCAGCATGGGCATGCTGCCCAACCGGTTCCGCGACAACCACGAACCACCCGAATATAACAATGTCGACGGCACGCTCTGGTTCTTTATCGCCGTTCACCATTACCTGCGATCCACGGGCGACAATGACTTCGTCCTGCGCGAGATCCTGCCGGTACTAAAAGAGATCATCGACTGGCACTACAAAGGAACCCGGTATCATATCCATGTTGCGGAAGACGGTCTGCTATACGCCGGGGAAAAAGGCCAGCAGCTCACGTGGATGGATGCCCGCATTGGGGATTGGGTCGTCACGCCCCGCATGGGTAAGCCCGTGGAGATCCAGGCGCTGTGGTATAATGCCCTGCTGATCTTCTCCGCATTGTTGGAACGCAACGGGCAAACCACCGGTGCGGCCCATTTCGCGCAGGATGCCGGGAAGGTCAGGGACAGCTTCACCCGGCTCTTCTGGTATGAGGCCGGCGGCTACTGCTACGATCTGATCGACGAAACGGGCAGGCCTGATCCATCCTGCAGGCCGAACCAATTGCTGGCGCTCAGCCTTCCCTACCCCCTTGCAGACGAAGATCAGGGCAAAAAAATATTACAGATCGTGACCGGGCAACTGGCGACGCCCGTGGGTTTGCGCAGCCTCTCTTCGAAAGATCCGCGCTATATCGGCAGCTATGACGGCGATATCCTGAAAAGGGACGGCAGCTATCACCAGGGTACAGTATGGCCCTGGCTCCTGGGTCCCTATATCGATGCCATCATCCGCTTCGACCCCCTCACCGGGCAGCAGCAGGCCGCCCGTATCATCCGGGATTTCTCCTACCATCTGCAAGAGAGCTGTATCGGCAGCGTGTCTGAGATCATGGACGGCGATGCCCCTCATCATCCAAAGGGTTGCGTGGCCCAGGCCTGGAGCGTGGCGGAGATATTAAGGGTCGTAAAAGCATATAACCTTTAGTCGACCCGCCAGGGCTTAGTCGGTCCATCCGGTCATGGCTTAGTCGACCCGCCCATAACTCTCATAATGCAATACCCTATCCTCAAACTCCAGCAGCACCCCATCATCCTCAGGATAATATTTAGCCTTCTCATAATCCTGCCCCGCAAAAGCCCTGATCGCATCGATATCCGTCCACTCGGTGACCGTCCAGAAATGACAGCAGTCCTCATCCTTCCGCTGCCAGATCTTTACCGACAGGTTCCCTTTCGTCTCCGTATACTCCCGGGTCCCCTCCCGCCGGAGGAATTGTAAATATTTCTCAGCATCCTCCAGGCAGGTCCTGCCATGCCATATCCTTGTGATCATAAAAATTGGTTTATCCTGTAAAGATAAACCTTCTATTCCCCATTCATCGCCCCCAGGATACGCTGGAGCTGCCAGGTATGCCGTGGGATATGAAAGAGAAAGAATTTGATCCACTCATAACGGGTCAGCGTCCCCAGGGTTGGGAATTCCATATCCAGGCAGGTCACCGTGAGGTCCACCGATCCGACGGTATGTTCCAGCCGGACCCGCTTGCGCCTGAAGACTTCCAGCACTTCCATTTTATCCTGGGCAAGATTACCCGGCCTGACAAAATCCGGGGCCTGCATTTTGATGGAAAAATTCAGGAAAATACCGGCGATGACGGCCACTTTCTCATCATAAGGCCGTTGGGTGCATTCCGTCCGCCGGTCGGGTAGACCGGAGACGGACTTAAGGATATGTTCGGCCACCTGCCCCGGGGTCCAGGATCCCTCAAAAGGCGCCCGGTTAAATTGCCCCTGGCTGAATGCAGACAGGGCATCGTTCCATGCCCGGAAGGTGGTACTAATCTCCGTCAGCAGGGTCTCTTTCTGCTCCTGGAGCCTGGTGGTGGTGTTTGTCTCCATCTCTTATTGATTTTGAAAGATAAATTTGAGACCATTCAGGGGATTGAAAGAGGGGGTGAGGCGACATTCTTGGGGCAGATTGCGCCATCAGACAAAATATCATTAGATTTAATAAATGAAAGAAGACCGGCTGCCTACCATCAAGGAAATAGCCAAACAGCTGAATGTCTCCGTATCCACGGTCTCCCGCGCCCTCCACGATCACCCGGGCATCGGGCTGCGTACCCGCATGCGGGTGCAACAACTGGCCAGGGAACTTAACTATGAGCCCAACCAGAGCGCCATCTTCTTCAAACAACAAAAGACATTCGCCATCGGGGTGGTCCTGCCCAACCTGAAAGAAGAGTTTTTCTCCGAGGCCATCAGCGGTATCGAGGATGTGGCGACCCAGAATAAATACAGCGTACTGATCGGCCAATCCCAGGACGACGCGGAAAAAGAGAAAAGGATCATCACCACCATGAAGAATTACCGGGTGGACGGCATCATCGTCTCCCTGGGCAAGCATACCACCAACTATGATCATTTCACGGCCCTGAAAAAATATAATATCCCCGTTGTCTTCTTCGACCGGGTTCCCCATCTGCCCGACTTCAACAAGGTCTCTTCGAATATGAACAGCGGTACCATGGAAGCCATCGAATTTCTCATCGGAAAAGGACATCGCCGCATCGGTATCATCAACGGTCCTGAAGAGATGAAATCCTCAAAAGAAAGGACAAAGACCTATCAGCAGATCCTTACAAAAAAGCGACTGAAGATCGATCTCTCCCTCGTCGTCTCCACCGATCTCACCCGCGAGAGTACCCACGCCGCCATGAAGGAGCTCCTCAGTCAGAAGCCCAGACCCACGGCCATCCTGGCAATCAATGACTATGTGGCCCTCGACGCCATGCAGTACGCCCGCAAGGCCAGGCTGAAGATCAATAAGGACATCTGCTTCGTCAGTTACGCCAACCTTTCCATCACCAGCTACCTGGAAACACCGCCCCTGGCCTCTGTTGAACAATATCCCTTCCAGCAGGGATCCAGGGCCGCCACCATCCTCATGGATCTATTAACAAAAGGTCCCGCCCCGGACCAGCCCGGGTCTGCGGAGACCTTTCATAACATCGTCATCAACGGTCAACTGGTGATCCACAAGAACAGGTAACCCTATTGCTTGACCATCTTCAGGGTTTCCACCGCATGGTCCGACACCAGCCGCACCATATACATACCGGCAGACAGCTCATGGATATCAAATGTATTCCCTGTCGTGACGGCATACTGTTTGACCACCCGGCCACTCAGGTCCACCAGCTGCACCAGCTTGAAATTTTCCACCCCATCGATGATGATCTGATCATGGGCGGGCACCGGCGTAAACGAGACGCTGATCTCGGCGGCGGAGTCCTTGGCCTCTCTCATGTTGACATTATCGGCTCAGTTCCCGCTCCGCAATTTTCAGGCTGCTGTCCAGCAGCCCGCGGGTCATTAAATTAAAGGCGATATAATATTCGGCCAGCGACGTTCTGATAGGATCTTTCCGCTGCAACGCCAGGCCCCTGGCCTCCGTGGCATACTTCGCCAGCGTATCGGGGTTCAGAGAATTCCTTTCGCTGCACAAGGTCAACAAAAGGGCTGTCCTCGCACCAGGGTCCGCCGTTCGGGCGATCTCCATTTTCAGGCTGTCGATCCTTGGGGTCTGTGCATATACGGCAACAACCGCAGCCATCCATACCAACAACAGTCCAATCTTTTTAACCAACGCCCCGCCCATAGAGTAAAGAAATGATGAGTGGGCTAAATATAACGAATTTACCCTATTTCATACCTAAAATTGAAGGGGAGGGAGGCGATCCGATTCCATCTAACTTTTCAACAGGGTATCGATCTCCTCATTGAAGGCCTTGATAAAATCCTCGTAATACTTCCCGGTGGCGGGGCCTGTATAACCGGTGTGTATTTCGGCGACCCGCCCTTTTTTATCGATGATGATAGTGGTTGGAAAGGAGAGGAAATTGTTCAGAGCCGGGAGAGATGCGGCCACTCCTGCCTTGTCCGCAATGCCTGCAAAGACCTGATCATATTCGATGCCAAATCGCTCCTTCTGCCGGGTCAGTACCTTTTTTACAAAGACGGGATCTGTCTGACGCTCATACTGAAGAGCGATAATTTCTACCCCCCTGGACCTGTTGGCCTTGTACCAGGGTGCAAGGAACCCGGCCTCGTCCACACAGTTGGGGCACCAGGTGCCGCCGATGGTGACGATAACAACTTTGTTCTTATATTTTTCGTCCTTCGGTGAGATCAATTTCCCGTCAACATCGGGAAAGGAGAAATCAAATGAATGATACCCTTCCTTCAGGTAGGTAAGTTTGTAAGGATCGGGCAGGGCGGCGGCGGAGTTGGCGATGCCGCTAAAATGCTGACTGCCCCGGGCGCCCTCGATCTCGCCGCTCAGTTGGCCATCCTTTGTAAAGCTTCCTTTGTAATAAGAAGGTCCCGAGCCGATAAAGGAAGAAAGGTAGAAATGATCTCCTTCCACGATCCCCTGAAGATAGCGGGAATCACCCGTGACACGTAGGAAGGTAGCCCGCAGCTTGCTGCCGTCCTGTTGCAGAAGACCCACGGCCTTTTCTTCTTTGCCATTCTCCCCATGGAATGTAATATCATAAGTACCGGAGAAATTGCCGGCCGGCGGGGTTCCGGTCTCTTTAAATCGATAGCGCTGACCGGTCTCCGCGGTTACAGGGATTGGGGTACCCTTACCATCCTGTCGTCTTAGTACACCTGATAAGGTGGCATTGCCCCGGATAGCAAAGGCCAGCTGGTTATCGAATTGATCGAGGGATATCAACAGCGAGTCGGCAGTCTGTTGTACCCGGCCTCCATCGAATTTCTCTTCCGCGTTGAGGAAGAATATTTTTGGATCGCCATTATCCGTTTTACGGATCTCAAAGTTGAAGGGAACCTGCAGATCGGGTCGCACCCGGAAAACGCCGCGCCATTCGCCGATGGGTGAGAACCCCTTGTGCAGCACTATATTATATTGATTTTCTTCCGTCAGTCTCACCTCGTAGGTCTGAAATTCATTGAGGCTGAATACCAGGACCGTATCATCTTCTTTCACCGGGATATAATAGGACCCATCCTGCTGGGATCCCGAGACCCAGTTGGTGCCCCGCACGGATACCAGGACGCCCTCCAATGGAGTGGACTCATCGAATGAGGTTACCTGGCCGCTGATGGTGCGGGTGAACGGACGACGGCGCGTAGCAGCACCGCTGTTAGTAGTATTGCCGGCCTTCGCGGTTCCAGACGTGGCCAGCGCATGGACGCTTCTGGTGCTGGCGGTACCCTGTGCGTGTAAGCCCCTGGGGGCGGGAGCCTGCAATAGCAGGACGGCCATGGTTGGAAGGATTGCTGAGCGTATCATGTGACTGAGTTTTATTAGTCTACTACATTGGTAGACAAATATAGTCAATCAGGATCGTTTACCCAACAATTTAGAAGGACCTACCAGGCACTTTTTCGTTACCCTTCATTATCAACCAGTTGCAAAAACTGCCTGGTAGGTCCTCAAAACGCACTATATATTTCCTTATTTTCAGGCATGAACAAGTTCATCCTCACCTCCCTCAAGGCCCTGCAGGCCGCCGGACAGCTGAAGACATGAATATCATCGTTTATTCCCATCCACCTCCTTCATCAGCTCTTCCACCGCCGCCTTCAGCTGGTCATCCGTCCCGCGCGCGATCCAGTCCGGCTGGTTCTGCACAATAATATCCGGTACGGCCGGCCCCAGTTCCTCATTCTTGTCCGTGCTCTTCACGAACCATCCCCTGCCCGGCAGCCGGACAAAGCTGCCGTCCATCAAGGTCTTTCCGCCCGTGGAAATAACAGACCCATTCGTAGGAACCCCTACCAACCGGCCGATGCCCAGCGTCTTATAGGCATGCGCGAAGATCTCTGCATTGGAATAGCTGCCCTCGTTGCACAGCGCGATCGAAGGCTTCGTCCAGGCCGCATACACCAGCCTCTCGCCGATAGGATAGTATTCCCTGAATTTCTTCTTGTCTTTCTCCAGGTCCTCACTGGCGCCCCTGGGAATGGTATACGCATGCTGTTTGTAATTCAGGATGGTCATCAGGTAGTCCGTCGTACTCCCGCCACCGTTATACCGCACATCGATGACCATGGCATCCTTGCCAAAGCCGGCTGCCGTAAATTCCCTTTCCACCACTTCAAAGCTGGGAAAATCCATTCCCTTGATATGTATATAGCCCAGCCTGCCATTCGACCATTTATCGACCAGCTGCCTGCGCTGATCCACCCACTCCTGATACTGGTCGTCCCGGGTACTGGCGTTCAGCCGGATGGTCACCTCCCTCGTCTTCCCGTCAGCCGCCTGCACATTCAGGAGTATTTTCTCGTTGACCCATCCATTCAGCAACCCGTAGAAATTCTCCTCCGACCGGACAGCCTCTCCATTCACAGCGGTAATGATATCCCCCGCAAAAAGGCGGCCGGCCTTTTTATCAGCAGGCGAACCCGCCACCACATGGACTACCTTCATCCCGCCCGGTACAGGCATCAGCTCCACCCCCATCATGCCCGTGGCATCCTTCTGCGTCTCGACCCGGTTGGCGGCAGTAAAGCCGACATGGCTGGAATTCAATTCACCCAGCAATAAATTGAACATATCCCGGAAATCGACGCTGGTGCTGGCAAAGACACAACGGTCCTTGTATTTGTCATGCAATTTCGACCAGTCATGACCGTTGAACCGGGGATCGTAATAGCCGTCCCGCATCGTACGCCAGGCCTCTTCGAATACCTGCATCCGTTCCCGTACATAATCTATCTTCAGCCTGGCCGTATAGGGCAGCCCTTCCGAAACACCCGTCTTCAGATCCACCCTTGCCAACGCACCCAACCTGCCATTATAATAGAGGTATTTGGCATCCTTATCCAGGGAGACGTTGGATGGGTTCGTACCGCCCTTCGTCAGTTCTTTCAGATCCTTTCCATCCCACTTGATACTATAGAGATCCCTGCCTTTGGCCGTACTGCTGGCCGTGGTATAATAGAAGGTCTCTCCGTCCCTGCCGATCGACAGATCGTCCTCATCGCCGGCGAAACTGGTAACCTGCACTACCCGCTGGTAGATCCTGTCAAAGTCGATGGTCACCATCACTGGCTTCTTTTTATCCGGGCCCGCCTTCGCCCCACCGGCACTCTCGGCCGGCGGCGTATCCCGGTCCTGCCAGTCCTGCGTCGACTTCTCCCAATCCTCTTTCTTCAGCCAGACGAACCAGACATCCATACTCCTCGTGACGGCCCTCTCTGAAAGGAAGCCTAATTTCGATCCATCGGGACTCCAGAATGGATTGCTGTCCGTACGGGGATGCATGGAGACATTCACAGGTTTTCCGGAATTATCGGCCGCCTGTATATACACCTCTTCATTGGCATAAAGATCGCCCTGCGAATAGGCCACCCATTTATTGTCGGGGCTCCATACAACGCCCCTCGGCGTCGACCAGCCCCTGGTCAGGATCTTTTCATCCGACAACTTACCGGCAGCAGAAATATCCGCAACCACCAGTGTCCCCCGTCCCCGTATGTACGCAATTTTCTTCCCGTCGGGAGAAATGACCGGGTATGATTCATCCTCGGCGCTTCGGTCCAGTGTAAGGGTTTCGTGCTTGAGGCTCCTGAAAATATTATGCTCCGCCGTATCGGATGATCGTGCCATGTACATGTCGAAATTCCCATCGGCACGATCGCTGCAGAAGATCAACGACGAATCGTTCAGCCAGGCAGGCTGAACATCCCGGAAAGGATGATTGGAAATATCGATGCTCCTTGGCTTCTCCTTGTCCGCCTCCCTGATAAAGATCTCACCCCGTATGCCATAGGCTATCAGCTTTCCATTGGGTGACACGGCATACTCCGACGAACCGGAAGTAAATGTCTTCTGTTCAGCGGGATCCATGCGGTCATCCGCATTGATGGCCACCTCCAGTATTTTCGCCTCTTTGCTGCCAGTCTTCAATGTATACAAGTGCATGTCCCTTTCAAATACGATGGCCGATCCGTCCGCGGATATGCTGAAATGACGGATGGACTCGTCTTTATAGGAAGTAAGTTTCTCCGGCGCACCGGCATGTCCTTCCCCATCGAGGGCCCAGCGGTAAAGATTGTAGGCCCCGTCGGCACTGCTGAGGAAATACAAGGCGCCATTCCCTCCCCATTGCGGGAGAATATCATTGAAAGGGGTTCCCGGGAGTTTGGAAAAGGTCTTTTTGCGGGTGTCATACAGCCAGATATCCCTGTTGCTGCTGCCCTTGTATTCCTCCCTGGCCACGGGGTTGATATCCCCCCTCGTGAATGCGATGAAGTTGCCGTCCGGTGAAAGTACCGGGTCGAAGCCAACGGCATCCAATATGCGCATCTCCGTTCCGCCGGATGGATTGATGGTATACACTTCCGCCGGTCTTTCGACAGCGTTAAATTCACGGGCGGTGGAAAAAAGGATCTTGTCAGGCCTTGTCCAGCTGGAGATAATATCCTCGCCGGAATGGAATGTGAGGCGGCGGGGTGTACCTCCTTCCGTCGGCATAACGAACACATCGTTATTGCCATAACGTGATCCCGAGAAAGCTATCTGCTGCCCATCGGGACTGAAGACCGGATGACCTTCGTATGCATCGTGGATGGTTATGCGCGAAGCCTTCCCGCCCGTTGCAGGCACCGTCCAGATATCGCCCTGGAAAGAAAAAGCCACCAGGGACCCGTCCTTATTGATGGCCGGCTGGCGCAGGAGTAATGGATGTTGTGCATGAGCGGCAAATGCCAGCAGGATAAATACGGCAAAGCCGGATAAGAATTTTCGATTATACGAACGCATATGCAGTGGTTTTGTCTGTTGCCGCTGAATGTACTGCGTTTATCCCAGGCCCAATCATTTTTTGGATGAAAGGCTCATGGCGGTTACAAGTAGCCCAATAGGCGTCCTTGTCACTGAAATATCTGACTTTCCAATCCGCAGACCCATAACCTCCATCGACGTAACTATAGGAATTCCATGGCTTTATCCAGATTTATGGCCTCCCGGCACACTCTTTCCCGCAGGTATCCCCAACTTGCCGTAACTTTAGGGCCATGACCCTCCCAACTGAGATAAAGATCCTCCGGAACGAGGACCAATTCCAGCTCCTCTTACCGGAGCCGGCAACAGACCTCCTGGGGCTAAAAGGCCCGGACGGCAAACCCCTGCCCATCGTAAATGAGAACAGGATGCAACTGGAATGGCTATCCCACTCCATCATGAAAAAATACAAGTCGCTGACTGACCAGACTATAGTCACCCACAAACGGCTGGATGTCAGAAAGAGATGGGCGGCGATGATCCTTTTGGCCTGCGCAGTCCTCACCTTCTGCAGCTACTATCTGATTCCCCTCAATCGCGTCCAAAAACTATATGTGACCGTCTCGGCCTTTACCATCGGCATCATCTCCTGCCTGCAACTCCTCAAATATGTTGCCATGGGCGCGAACAGCCAGCGCATGGACCCATCGGCAGACCTGGAACTTATCCAGCTAAAAGAACAGATCATAAAAGACTTCTCCATCAGGCACTATTAATCCAGCGGAACAAATCTCCCTTCGTCGATCTTCCCATCCTTAATAATGCCGATACATTTTCCTCCCATAGAGAGGATTGTCCGGACTGACCAGGGACAAATGCCGTTCGATCCAAAATTCTCATGATTACCCGGTACCAGCCAGGTGGGACCTCCCAACCGGTACCCATCGGGCGACACCCCTTATTCCCGGCTCTCCCGGATCCCGCCGACCATTGCGGTTGAGATCCTCATAAACAGAACCTCTTATCCCGCCCTGCGCCAACGCCCCGGTTGCCCAGCCGGTCATCAGGCCGACAGCCAGACTCATCACAAAATATATCTGTTTCATACGCCAATTACAGTATTTAGTACTAATTTACTCCTAATCTTTTTGAACATGCATTACACCAAGCTATTTCCAATCCTCTTCCTGACACTGCTGTTGATCAGCCCTTCGATTTCATATGGTATCGATAATAAAGATACCCGGATGTTATCCCAGCCGGCCATCAGCGCAGACCATATCGCATTCATCTATGCGGAGGACCTTTGGGTCGCCAATACGGATGGCAGCCAGCCCCGGCGCCTGACCGTCGATGAAGGCATCGAATCCAACCCCTACTTTTCTCCCGACGGCAAGCTGATCGCATTCAGCGCACAGTATGACGGCAATACAGATGTATTCGTCATGCCGGTAGAAGGTGGCATCCCCAAACGCCTGACCTGGCATCCCGGCGCCGATATCGTCCGCGGCTTTTCCAGCGACGGCCAATCCGTTGTATTCATTTCCCAGCGCGTCACTTTCACCAATCGTTATGCGCAATTGTTCACCGCGCCTGTCAAAGGAGGACCCGCCACACAATTACCCATACCCAACGCCTTCTTCGCTGCATATTCTCCGGATGGCAGACGGCTGGCCTATACACCGATCCCCGACGCATTCAAACAATGGAAGCATTACCGGGGAGGACAGGAGAGCTATATCTGGATCTTTAATTTTGCCGACAACTCGACGGTGAAGATCCCCCAACCCGAAGGCGGATGTAACGACTCCGGCCCCATCTGGATGGACAATACCGTCTATTTCCGCAGCGACCGCAACGGCGAGTTCAATCTTTTCTCGTACGATGTCGCCACAAAGAAGATCACCCAGCTGACCCAATTCAAAGACTTCCCCATCCTCAACGCCTCGGGCGGGAACGGGAAGATCATCTTCGAACAGGCTGGTTATCTTCATGTGGAGGATAAAGGACAGACCGAATCAAAAAAACTGACCATCGGCATCGCCGCCGATCTGCTGGAACTGAGACCCCGGTTCGTAAGCGGTGGCCGATATATCCGCAGCGCCGCATTGTCACCCTCCGGATCCCGCGCAGTCTTTGATTTCAGGGGCGATATCATCACCGTACCCGCAGAGAAAGGCGACTACCGCAACCTCACCCAGACCACAAACATCCATGAGAAATATCCGGCATGGTCACCCGACGGCAAGTCTATCGCCTATTTCTCGGATGTCACCGGTGAATACCAACTGCATATCCGCGCACAGGACGGGAAAGGAGAAGTAAAGACCTTCCCGCTGAACGGTACAGGATTCTATGCCTACCCCAAATGGTCACCCGACAGCAAAAAGATCAGCTATACCGATAATGGCAGGGACCTCTTCGTGATCGATGTCGCCAGCGGATCGATCAAAAAGATCGCAACGGATGAATTATATGTTCCCGGCCCGTTCCGCGATATGTTCGGCGACTGGTCCTTCGACTCCCGATGGATAGCCTATACCAAAGTGACGGAGACGCAATTCAAAAGGATCTACCTGTATTCCATCGACCAGGACAAGTCATTCCCCCTTACCGACGGACTGAGCGAGGTCTCCGATCCCAAATTTGATCCGGCCGGCAAATACATCTGCTTCTTCGCATCCACCGACGCGGGTCCCGTCATCAACTGGTTCGACCAGTCCAACGCGGACATGCGGCAGACCAATTCCATCTACCTGGTCACCCTGCAGAACTCCACCATCTCTCCTTTTGTCAAAGAGAGCGACGAAGAAAAAGTGAAGACGGAACCCGATGCACCGGCCGCAGCCGAGAAGGTCGCGCCGCCAAAGACGCCGGCCGTTCCACCCTCCGATAAGAAGCCAGAGCCCCTCCGCATCGACTGGGATGGCATTCAGAACCGGATCGTCGACATCCCGGTGAAACCCGGCAGCTACAGCGATCTCTCCCTTCTTAAAGAAGACATCCTGTATCTCGAAAACCCGGACAACGGATCGTCCAGCCTGCACAAATATTCCCTGAAAAAACGCAGCGATGCCGAAGTAATGGAGATGGACGGTTATCTCCTCTCCGCCGATGGCAAAAAGATGCTGTATATCCGCAGCGGCAACTGGGGCATCAGCACTGCCGGCGAGAAACCGGAGCCCGGGAAGGGAATACTGAATGTCAATGCCATTCAAATAAAGATTGATCCTGTGGCAGAATGGCCCGAGATCTTTGACGAAGCCTGGAGGGTCAATAAGTATTATTTCTATGACCCGGGCATGCACGGCGTCGACTGGGCAGCCATGAAGAAAAAATACGCCGTCTTCTTACCGGACCTTTCCTGCCGCAGCGATCTGAACCTGCTGATCCAATGGATATGCAGTGAACTGGCAGTCGGCCATCACCGCATTTCCGACGGCGGGGACCGGTTCTATCGCCCCCAACCGATACCAGGCGGACTGCTGGGCGCGGACTACAGTATTTCAGGGAACCACTACCGCATTAAAAAGATATATGGCGGCCTCAACTGGAATCCCAACCTGCGATCCCCCCTGACCGAACCCGGGGTGAATGTAAAAGAAGGCGAATACATCCTGGCCGTCAATGGCCGTGAAGTCACCGCCGCAGAAGATATCTACCAATACTTTGAGAATACCTCCGGCAAGATCGTCGAACTCACCGTCGGCGCCCAGCCAATGCTGACCGGGTCCAGGACCGTCAAGGTCGTGCCTATCGATAATGAATACGCGCTGCGCAACCGGGATTGGGTGGAAGGGAACCTGCGCAAGGTCAACGAAGCCACCAACGGCCAGGTCGCATATGTCTATGTTCCCAATACGGCCGGACTGGGTCATGATTATTTCAAACGTTATTTTTACCCCCAGGCCAATAAGAAGGCGATCATCGTCGACGAACGTTTTAACGGCGGCGGTCAGCTGGCAGATTATTATATCGACATCCTGCAGAAGCCTTACCAGGCCCATTGGAATATGCGCTACGGCCGGGACCTGAAGTCTCCCAGCGCCTCCATCCAGGGTCCGAAAGTGATGCTGATCGATGAGAACGCCGGTTCGGGCGGGGACATGCTGCCCTGGATGTTCCGGAAATTCAAGGTCGGCACCCTGGTGGGCCGCCGCACCTGGGGCGGACTGGTGGGTATTCTCGGCTTCCCCGAATTTATCGATGGCGGCAGCGTGACGGCGCCGAATGTGGGCATCTGGACCAAGGATGGATTTGTCGTAGAGAACGTCGGCGTGGCCCCGGATATCGAGGTGGAACAAACGCCATCGGAGATCATCAGGGGCAATGACCCGCAGCTGGAGAAAGCCATCGAAGTGGCCCTCTCCGAATTGAAGAAGAATCCGCAGACCGATCCTGTCCGTCCGCCCTATCCCATAAAGGCACAAAAATGAGTCTCCAGCAACAATTGGCAATATCTCTTTCCCGGCTGCGCCCCTTTACCGAGGCGCAGTCGGCCGCTGTTCTGGAAAGGATGAACATCCGGGCTCTTAAAAAAAATGAAATGCTGCTGGCGCCGCCAAAGACCTGCACTTTCGCGGCCCTCGTCCTGCTGGGCAGCTTCCGGATGTTCCAGCCCGCAGAAGATGCCGAAGGAGAGAAGGAAAATACCTTACATTTTTTTACAGAGCGCGAATGGGTAGGCGACATGGAGAGCTTTGTCGTACAACGGCCGACGACAAAATGCATACAGGCCATGGAAAAGGCAGAAGTGGGTCTCCTGTACATAGACGATCTGCATGAATTGATCCGCCAGGATCAGGCCTTCTTTGCCATGGGACGGATGATGAAGGAATGGGCCATACCCGCGGGCCAATATACTTCCCTGGTCAATGACAATCCAGACGAACGTTAC
>Ga0247778_1001149_pt1 | contig 13859 bp, 16 predicted proteins | sample UWRJL049202B5_FD_179939 | JGI IMG/M metagenome (GOLD analysis project Ga0247778, IMG submission 179939) | Plant litter microbial communities from Arlington Agricultural Research Station in Wisconsin, United States - UWRJ-L049-202B-5 | ecosystem: Environmental > Terrestrial > Plant litter >... | reverse complement strand
TACATTCAGTTCGCAATTAGAATTTTCAGATAAGGTAAAAGCAAAGATTGACAATCGTAACGAAGTAAACACAAACGTTAGCGTATTAGACCAACAAATCATTGAGCAGCAAAAGAAAAATGAATTAGCAAAATTACAAAGGGACTATAATAAAATTCTTTCAGAAGGGATTACACCTGCGCTACTCCAACAGCAATTCATTGAAAAGTGGGACGGCAGCACTCCATTATACGGTAATATGCCCGTAACCTTGTTCAAAAACACACAATAAACCAGTTACCAACTAAATTAGTTTTTATGTTCCCAGATAATGATATTCACGATTGGGAGTTTGAAGATGACGATGATTGTATAGGAGATATAGACTGTCCTAATTGTGGGAGAGAGTACGATGAAGTAGATTTTGAATACCAAATTTGCCACCACTGTAAATACAACAATAATGCCAGCAAACATTAAATTCGGTTCAGAAGAATCATTGTTCATACAAAACACAGGTAGTAAAATAAGTGATGGGGAGAACGAATGGTATTATATCCCACAATGGTTTAAAAAGACAGGTATTGATACTTTTGAAGTTTATTCGTTTGATAATTTGCCAGAAGGGTTTAAAGTACACCTAAAACAGTTAAGAGATGGAAACGAACATAAATAAAGGATATACTTGTGACCATTGCGGCTCTTATGTAAAATTATACAAAAGGTCGTTTAATAGCAATATGGCGGTTGCCCTGCTTGCCATGTACAAATATGCCCCTAATATGTATGTTAAGGTAGAGGACTTGCTAATACGTTCAGGACATACAAGGTGCGGTGATTTTTCCTACTTACGCCATTACAACCTAATTGAACCACAGAAAGGACAAAGAAGTGACGGCAGCGGAAGAAATGGTTACTATAGGATAACTGGATTTGGAATGTTATTTTGCGAAGGGAAGGCTACAGTATCTTCTAAGTTCCTTATCATGCACAATTCATTAAAAGGATTTGGTGGGGAAGAAATATCAATCAAAGAAGCATTAGGAAAAAAATTCAACTACAACGAACTAATGGGTATTAAAGAATCAAAAGAAAATAATATGCCTGTACTTTTTAATCAATAACCCAATTATGATAACTACTGATTACACCAAAACAAAGCAATCTGCATTAATCCTACGTGCGGTTAATCACCCTTTTAGGCAAAACATCCTCAAAACATTAGATACCGAAGGTGAAATGACAGTATCTCAATTACACAAATTATACAACTGTGACCAACCTGTAATGTCTCAAGCTCTGGCTATACTTAGAAGAAGTAACATAGTATCTTATAGAAGACAAGGAAAAGAAATATACTATCGCGTAAATTATGATATGTTGAATAAAATAAATACCTTCACCATTAACCTGTTAGGATAATGGAAGACACAACACCAATGCTTACAGACTTATGTAATGAGTTCAGAGCCGGAACATTGCCCAAGCAAGAAGTGTTTGAATGTTATTTTACGGAAGGGCACCAACAAAGCAAAAGCATGTGTTGGATATACTATGAAATGATTGAAAAGCTGGTAAGTTTTGAAGGAAAATCCAACGGACAATTTCTAACAACACATTGATAATGAAAACAATACAAGTAAACAATAAAAACATAACACTTACCTTACCAGAGTACACCCTATTCATGTACCTATACAACCAACATGGGAGAAATGTAACAGCCGCAGAAATTAACGAAGCCATATACAAAAAGAAAACTTTCAACGCCTATATTTCAAAAAGAATAGTAACACTTCAAAAGAAAATAGGAGTTAATATATTCCAAACAACAAAAAATAATTATAAGTTAATCGTAAACAATTTAAACACAGAAATATGATTTCAGTAAAAGCATTTACCCCGTGGCAGGATAGATTATTAGTTAAGGATTTACCCAAACCCAAAGAAACTGAAGGTGGCATTATCATAGCTGATACCGTGGCAATGGAAGGAACATTAGCGGAAGTTATTAGTGTAGGGGATGCGGTAACAATGGGTACGCCGGGTGAAATTGTGTTGTACCCGACCAATGCAGGATGGGCATTACAGGTGGACGGACAAGATATGAGGGTTATTCGCCAAGAGCAAATAGAAGGAACAGTTAGTAAAAATTAGTGTTGGATTGTGTAGTGAAAACCGATGCCACTTCGTTAGGGAGTGGCATTTTTGGTTAAAATATTAAAATTTGATTAAAAAGCAAAAAATAGTGTATTTTTATCCCACTTATGGGGAAATACACTTTAAAACCGAGTAAAGACGTTATCCTGAAGTTGGATAAACCATTAGCCGATACACTAAAAGTCGGAGATTTAGAGCTTTATCTTGACCCCACATGGAATCCTGAACAACACGTAACCGTTACTGGAACCGTCTATGCGCTCCCTCCAAAGCACCCATACGGCGATACTTTAAAGCCGGGTGACAACGTTTGCTTTTCTTATCAAGTAGTCGCAGACAGGGAATTTGATTCTACTCCCGACCACTTTCATCCTTACGTAAATGAAGAAAATCTTAAAATATTCTATAACGGTCACCGACATAGACTGCAAATACGTGCCGTACAAGGACTTATAGCTAAAAAATTCGTATCGGTATTGATGGATGAAAATGGAGACTTTATGTTCGGCTATGAAGGAACCGGGAATGAAACCGATAGGTGGCTTTCTCAATTCAAATTTGGAGATACCCAACAATTTAAGTTCACAAACTGCATTGATTTAGACGGAGAAATACTTTGGAAGTGTAAATTCGACCAAATATTTGCTAAAAAAGTGGGCAAGAAGTTAATAGCACTATCCGACAATATAATCCTTAACCCAATCAATGTAAATCTATCCAAAGAAAAGCTAAGTGAAATGGGCATAGTGCAGCCTAAAAGCAGTCTTTCGGCACGTGTAGTAGGCGAAGCTAACGTTGAGGCTTGCGGGACTATTGCTGGACTTAAAAAAGGGAATAAAATCGGGTTCAAAGACCAATTCAAATTGGGGTATACATTTTTTGGGAAAGAGTATTATTTGCTAAACAAAAATAGGGTAGAAGGTATTTGGAAAAACTAAAACAATGGCAGCAAGAAATATCCAACAATTATTTGATTTAGTTGACTACATCGTTAGAAAACAGCGCGGAGTTTTTATTACCGGGACTGAATTTGACGAAGTATTGGATGCTGCCCAACTTGAGGCATACGCATATTATTGGAGCGGGTATGGTATTGACCAAACAATTCACGATGCCTTACAGCCGTTTAAAGTACTCCGAAATCCATATACTTCTACATCTTCAGGTTTGGTTTCTTTTCCTTCTGATTACCTACATCTATTAGCGGGTGTTTCTGCCATATATGGTAGCACGATAACACCCGTTACTTTTCTTAACCCAGACCAAGTGCCGGACGCAATTACCAACCAATTAAGACCTGTTGTGCTTGCGAATCCGGTTGCCGAAGATTATTCTTTTAAAAATCCAGACGGAACGATAACATTGGGCTTTCAAATGTATCCAATGTCAACACAAATCGGGTACTATTCATATATGCGAAGGCCAGCGCAGCCACATTACGGATATACGCAGGTAAATCGCGTTATAACATACGACCCAACAACAAGTGTTCAATTAGAGTTTACAGATATATACGTGAACAACATAATAAGTCGTTCATTAAAGTATTTTAGCATTAACATGTCTGAACAAGAAATAGAGGTATTTGCTCAAACTCAACAACAAGAAACCAAATGAGCAGCACTAAAAGAATATTAGCAGATCAAATACTTTACCGACTTGCGGGGACTTATCCCGATGTAGCAGGTGCGGTTCAGAAACCTGATGTAATAAAAGCAATTGAGCAATGGATAAATGCCCGGTTTAAACTACAGCAATTCAACACCACATTGCCAAGCGGAGAAACTATACCAGATAATGCAACTTTTGCCACATATGAAAATGTACCAGTTACATCATCAAATGGGAAATGTACTGCAACATTACCTGTAATGCCAATTAGCTTGCCACGTGGGTTAGGTATATATGACATAAACGATGGTAAAGGAACAAGTTATATTCCTATAATGAAAGGTCAGGGGGCTTTACTAAGGTCAGATTATTTGCTTAATACTTTATTCGACCAAGTAAGCTATGAACAATCTGGAAAGACCATTACTTTTTCATTAGACATAACATTATACGGTGTTAATACAGTTGAAATGATATTGGCATGTTTTGATATGTCATTGTACAGCGAAACAGATATGCTTCCATTGCCCCCCGATATGGAATTTGATTGTATCAATGATTTGTATAAAATGTTTTCACCAATCAACAGTGATCCGGGAGAAGTCAACAATTATCCATCAACTATTCAAACTAAATAAAGATGGTAACGACCTCATTAGACAAGATAGTTAGAAATGTACTTCTGCGAAAGGGGTATCCTATTCATTATTATATGCAAGCGCTTCTTTATTCAAAAGATTGCTTAAGACAGTTAGTTGAAGATGATTTGCAAATAGTGAATACCCAAATAATGCCCGTTGACCAAACCACAAATATGATAGATATTCCAAGCGATTATCTTGACTATATAGTGGTAGGTTTGCCAGTAGGACAATCTGTAAAGCCTTTGGTAGAATCTGATAGTTTAAATGAATTGAATAACTACGATAGCAATTTTCAACCAACTACATATCGCTCAACAACGGCTAATTCAAATGGGAGTACAAATGCTTTATACGGGCCATACGGATTTACGCAATGGTTCGTAACCCACTACAATAATTTTGGGGAAAACACGGGACGTTTCGCAGGTGGGATTGCGTATAACGATACTTTTAAGATAATAAAAAAACTAAACAAAATAAAGATTAACGAGGCTTTGTCGGTCACTAACATTGTTATTGTATATATCAGTGATGGCATGAACAGTAATACAGCAACGTTAATTACGCCATACGCACAAGATTGCATTGAAGCATATATCCTCTGGCAATTCAAAGAACAAAATAGAACATATGGATTAGGCGAAAGAAAGGTAGCAGAGGATGAATATATCAATCAAAGGAGAATATTAAGGGCAAGACTTTCAGATGTAAATATGCAGGTTCTAAAGAGGATAGTACATAGAAATTCAATAGCTTCGCCTAAACAATAATTTATGGAAGAAATATGGGTTGACATAAAAGGTTATGAAGGGGATTATCAAATAAGCAATCTTGCAAGGATTAGGAGTTTAGATAGAATTATCATAACTAAAGCAGGGTGGGAAAAGCCTTGTAAAAGTCAAATTATTGTTCCTCATATTTATAGCCGAGGGTATTATAGGTTTTCTTTAAATAAAGACGGGGTTAAAAATTATGGATACCCTCACGTTTTAATGGCAGAACACTTTATACCAAATCCAGAAGGAAAAAAATGCGTCCATCATAAGAATGAGATAAAAACAGACAATAGAATAGAAAATCTTCAATGGGCTACATATCAAGAAAACACATTGGCTTCAGTTGCCACCGGAACAATAAAATGCAAGGGGAAAGATAATCCTATGTATGGTAAGCGTGGGAAAAATGCCCCGGCATATGGGAGGTGTAAAGAATTAAGTGCTATGTACGGCAAAAAAGGGGAAGATGCCCTTAATGCCAAGATTATACTACATATTGAAACAGGAGTTTTTTATTTTGGGATTAAAGCTGCTGCGGATAGTATAAATATGAATTATAGCACGTTGGCTGGTCAATTAAAGGGGCATTACAAGAATAACACACCTTTCAGATACGTTTAATGAACATAGTAAAAAAGATATTAACTGGTGGAATGGACGGTGACACCGAACTACAATTAGTTTCGGATGATGCTACGTTGAATGTAATGAACGCACGTACGGGGGTAACAGCTTATGGTCGCAACTTACAATTACAAAACGTTCCGGGTACAACAGCAGTTACTAATGCTGTATATCCTCCTTATGGAGTTTCGTTTACTATTGGGTCGTGTACGGATGACAATAGGAATTATCTTATATGGGCTAATGCAAATACTTTTAATGATACAGGATTTTATGCGTATTCTTATCAAACAGGAATCACATATGTGATACTTTATGATAGTCAGGTAACTGGTGGATTAGGACTGACAAAAGCAAATAGGATTGATAGGAATATGTATGTTATTGATGACCTTTTGTTTTGGACAGATGGGAATGGTGAACCTCGTTGTGTAAATTACATAGCAGGAATTAAGTTTAATCAGCCAACTTATACTACAACCGTTACTCCTTATCAAATACCAATTAAATATCAGTCTACAACTATAATCGTTAGACCACCTATTTACCCTTTAACCGTAACAAAGCAAACGGATTCTGGCTTCCTAAATAATTTCACACAAAACAACGCTTACGAATTTACATACCAATATGTATTTGTAAACTATCAAACATCTGCCCTTTCTGCATATAGTGAAATGGTTCCTTATAACTATAAGGCGGAGACGTATAATAATGTTCTTGTTAAAGTTCCATTTGCTGAATTTATTGATAACGAAGTACAGCAAATAAACCTATGTGTTAAGTATGGTAATAATGGGAAAACTTTTATAGTAAAGCAGTGGAATAGAAATAACACACAAGATGCTAATGAAATATTTAGTCACAATCTTGGTCTTGTTCAGTTACAGTTTACTTTTTATGATAACGTAGTTGGTATTGCATTGGACGATGTTAGTTCAGTCACATCTTTTCATAATGTCCCACTTCAATCTAAAACATTAGTTCCTGCAAGAAACAGGATGTTTTTAGGCTATAATACATTGGGGTATAATTCGCCAACAGCAACAAGTTTGTCCGCAACAACATCAAGTTCAATATCAGAAACAAACATTTTCAAAAGCGGCGGCACATACAAAATAACTGTAGCATTTTATGACAGATTTAGAAGGAAATGTGGAGTTGTAAACGTTAGTATCCCAATAAACATACCAGAAAGAACGTATACGCAATTTGATTTTATATACCTTATAAACTGGACGCTAAGTAATACAAATGCTGTAAATGAAATACCAGATTGGGCATATTATTATCAAATTCTTTGGACAAAAAATTTAAACAAGTTATTCTATATACAAGGCATTACAAATTTTATAGCATACGCACCTAAAAATACGGATACTGGGTTATACGAACCAACCGAAACAGATTATAGTATTACTTCAACATCGGCATTAGCTGTAGATTTATCTGGTTTTAATGCATATGGAATTGGATATACATATGCTGACGGAGACTTTGCAACAATATACTTGCAGAGTGGCACTAATTATACATCAAGGGTTATTGGACAACAAGGCAACTTGGTTCTTTTAGCTCCGGTTGATATTGGGTCTATTATAAATAATTACAAATTCACATTTGTACCATTTTCTACTGTTAATGTTGCAGATAGTATATACTTTCCAGCAACAGTTCAGTATCCTGCAAGTAATGCAAAAGAAATAGTCCAAAGTACCACAAGCCATGATTTAAGTCAAGACCCCCCTAATTTGGGAGAGAATAATTGGAGCATCAACATTTTAGATGGACTAGCCAGAACATACAGTGTAAAAGGTAAAGTAGTAGTAGAAATAATTGATAATAGCGTGACATTCCCAAATCTTATAGGGCAAATATATTGCACTAAGATACCGGGAATAATTACAGATGTTACCATAACAACGCTATTCACACAACCTGCGGTAGCCGGGACGACAACTATAAACTTTACAGCCACATTGAATGTTCCGGTAGCATATAACAGAGTAACATTTATTCTTTTCTGTCCTGATGTGGTTACGGTTAATATAATTTCAGGCGAAATGAATTTAACTCAAACAGATGCCTTAAAGCTTGTTGAGATATATACGCCAAACAAAGAAAATGTAAACGAAAACTACTATGAAGTGGGGGACGTTATGGATGTTACAAATCCAACATTAAATACAAGAACGTATTCAACTACATCTGGAACTATTACCGGGGACAGTTGGCGAATTTTAAGAGATATTGATGTAGAAGCCATGTCCCCTAATGATAATACGTGGCAATTTTGGCAAAGAAGTTTAGGATGGACAAATTCAGTTGATACAATAGGACAACAAGTTAAAAAAGATTCAATAGCATTTAGTGATACTTATATAGCAGGTAGCAAAACAAATGGACTGTCTACATTCCAACCACTTAATCAAAAAGAAATTGGGTCAGATGGGGGGCAGATACGAAAACTTGTTCTTACAAATAAGAAGCAAGAAGACGGCACAATTATGCTTATCCTTACCGATAATCAATGTCTGTCTGTTTTCTTAGGAGAAACGCAAGTAGTATCGGCAACTCAAAACACATTCGTTTCTGTATCAGATGGTGTAATAGGAACAATAAATGAACTTCGCGGCAATAGTGGAACAGTTAATCCTGAATCGGTTATCCAATACTTAGGACTTGTCTTTTGGGTGGATGCTAATAACGGGTGGATTTCTCAATACTCACCAAATGGAGTAGACCCAATAAGCCGATACAAGCAAACAAGATTTTTCCAAAACTATCTCAAGAATTACTTATTTGCAAGTTCAGGTAACTTAGATAACATCAATGGATTTCACCACATAGCAATGGGGATTGACCCTTTCCATAAGGAAGTATTCGTAACACTGCCCGGACTTATATACCAGAATTACGCAAACACATTCCCAAGCTATACAAGTGTTCCATCGTATGCTACAAGCATTATAAATAGGCTTGATATATCAGATAGTTTAGCCAAAACAATGTGCTTCAGTTTTGAAGAAAATAAGTGGGGTAGTAACTTTGAATATATGCCCGAATGGACGGATTATATGCAAAATACTTTATTTGGTTTCAAAAACGGGAACTTGTATATTATGAATAATAATACAACTAATTGGAATACGTTTTTCGGAACAACTTATCCAATTAGGATTTGCGTAGTTGTAAATGCTCCGGTTTCAGGAATAAAAAACGTAGTTACCTTGCGATTAGAGGCAAGTGTAGCCCCCGATTATACCGTTGTGTACAGTCCAACACCAGATATCCAAATAACAGATTTAACGGCTTCCGATTGGACTAATGACGAGGGTATTTTTGACGCAACTGTATTCCGCGATCGTTTAAGCCCTAACACAACCGGAGCAGCAGATGTTAAATTATACAAAGGAGATGAAATGGTATCTGCAACACCAGAAATACAAATGGAGTTTCAACAATATACAAGGCTTGCTTTTGTAAACTTCATTAATATCTTGTTCAGCATATCCCGTGGGCAAGCAAACTTGATTAAAAAATAGTACATTTATAACTGATAAAATTATAATAAAATGGGAAGTCTATTAGGTGATATTGGGTCGGGCGCAGGAACGGGAGCTACCATAGGGACTGCAATCCCTGTTTTTGGAACTGCCGCAGGCGCGATAGTTGGTGGATTAGCAGGTCTTGGAAAGTATTTTTTGGGGAAGAAGCAAGATAAACTTGCCGACCAAATAAAGCCCAATTACATACCATACAAGGAATCACCATATGCAAAATATCAATTAGGTGCTGCACAACAACTGTTTAATGGACGGATGGCGGGAGCAAGCGCATTAGAACAAAATATAGCAAATGCACAAGCAAATCAAAACGCTAATATTGGACGAGTTGCTACAGACGGTTCAACCGCTTTAGCATTAGGTGACGCAGCGCAAGGGCAAGCAAATGCAGCCTATGGCAATTTACAAGTAAAAGAGGCTCAAAATAAGTACGGTCTTTTGGATAATTTGAACGCCGCTTATGCCTCAAACATTCGTGAAGGGGATAAGGTGTACCAAGATCAATTCCAGAAATTCCAATTAGACAGCGCAGCAAAAGCGGGGTTAAGAAATTCTGCATACCAGAATCAGTTTGGCGCAGCAAATGACCTTTCAAGTTTAGGTATTTTAGCAGGACAATATGCGGGGATAGGCAGAAACAGGATGCCTTCAACCCAACAACAATACAACAACTTACCCGCAGGTTACTTAAATACAGGAGGATAAGACATGGGGGAATTTGAAATATGGAAGGATGTTCCCGGTTTTGAGGGAACTTACCAAGCAAGTAATCTGGGGAGGATAAAAACTTTAGATAGATGTTCTATGGGTAGAAATATTAAAGGCATAATGATGACTTTAATAAAAGACAAAGGGTATTATGGAATATATTTATATAATAAAGGAGCCAGAAGAAAATATAGGGCACATATAGTAACTGCAATGACATTTATACCTAACCCTGAAAATAAAGAAACTGTTAATCATAAAAATGGCATAAAGACGGATAATCGTATTGAAAACTTAGAATGGATGACTAATGAAGAAAATAATGACCACGCAAAAGCAACGGGACTAAATTGCTTCAAAGGAGAAACAGTAGTAACAAGTAAATTAAAGAATGATGAAGTTATTAAGATAAGAGAATTAAGAAAAACAGGAAATTATACATATAAAGAATTAGGCATAATGTTTAATATTGATTTAACAACTTGTTGTGATATAGTTAGACATAAAACGTGGAAGCATATTTAATTATAAAAAATGGCAGAAATACCCGGCGCAGATTACGCTAACATCAATATTCCTTCAATATTTGGCTCCCCTTCGGGTGCCTTTAAGTCTGCAATTAACTTAAAAGAAAGACAAGTTGAACGAGGGGACGCATTAGCGCAACGTCAATCAGAAATAGATTACCGTAACCGTAGAGATGCACAAGTACAAGCCGACAAGGATGAAATGGATCAGTATCGCAAGGTACAGATGCTAAAAGAATACACAGACCTTTCAAAACACCATACAGGTAATGATATTGCAGATTCAATAGGAAATCAAAAAGCAAATGAATTAATAGGTAAATGGACGGGGATGCTGCAACAAAACAAGCAACTATCCTATGCTGATTTATTATCTGGTGTAAATAAGGATATGGGAGCAACCATATCTGCCTTAGACGGTCTTAAAAGTGAGTTGAATGAATCGGATGAAGCCATAAAAAAGATAAAAACAATGTTTCCTGAAGCAGACCAAAATCGGTTAATGCAGGAACACAGGGCAGATATATTAAAACGTAGAATAGATAATAAAGCAGGTTTTATAAATCCTATGCAAGTTGAGCCATCATCATTTGCAGCTAAACTATCAGACCCGGAGTATTTAAGTCAATACATACAAGGCAACAAAAACTTAACAGATGCAATTATAAATCCAAAAGGTGCTGATGACGCAAGCGTTTATGTAGGTCAACCAAATGATGCACATACTAAGTTTGAAGCAAAAGTTCCATTTTGGAAAACAGCAAATTTTGATCCAAAACAACTACAAGCAGGGTTTTTACCAAAAGGGATTAAGCCAGAACTAAAAGTTAAAAGTACCATTCTGCCACCTGAATCATTGCCATCATCAAATGGGAAACCATTTGAAATAATTGACAATGATGTATACAAAAGATTTGCTGAAGACCCAAAATCAAATCTTGAATTAATAGCAGCAACGAGAAGCCAGTTTCCGGGATACGACAAATTTAATCCAACGGAAAAGTCTTATGCAAAAAGAAAGGTTCTGAACGACCAGATAAAAGCATTGGATAATACTCAATTTCATGCTACAGCAACAAGCAATGCACCAAGAACCAATATAAACATTGCAGGTAACAAGGATACTCAAATAAAGGATGTATATAAAGAAATTACAGATGCGGCAAAATCAAAGGCTCATATTTTACCAATTAATGAATTATCTTCAACAGCACAAGCAATTTTATTAAAAACAGCTAGAGATAGTTATGGTGATATAAGTGTTCCATTATTGGATGAAGCAGGTAACCAAGAGTATGACGCTAATGATAGACCTAAATTTACTAAACGCCCTATAAATCAATCGGATATAGTAATAACTAAAGATAAAGATGGGAAATTGCAAATAGGGAAGGTGATGAATAACAAGGTTACCGAAATTATTGCCCCGGTTGACTTTTATGATGTAAATTCAAAGGCAAATAAAGGAGTAAAAGCACAGCAACAAGTTATCAAGCAAACACCAAACGGTGACTTTACTTATAAAGGAAAAACTTATACTGAAAATCATTTAGCAGACGCAGCAAAAAAATCTGGGATGACGGTTGCTGAATATAAAGAAGCATTGAAAAAACTATAAATTAATGGAAGATTTTGAAATTGAAGAACAAGATGGAGGCTTACCAATTCTAATAAGAAAGGAAGCAACCACTGATGGTTTGCCTATTCTAAAAAAAAAAGTAGATGGCGAACATTCTGTGAGTGGTACAAGACCTTCTTCCCAATCCAGTTCATCTTTCGATTCAACATTACAGTCAGGACAAGAAATAGCAAGCGGTCAGGCATTTAAAAATGTTACATCTACTCCGTTTAAAGAAGCAGCGCAAAAGGATAAAGACCGAAACCAAAGTTATTTAGGTGCAGTATGGAATAATATTGTAGGTAGTGCTGAAAGATTAGCAGGGGGAGCGGCAAGATTAGCTGACAAGTTTGAAAATAATCCTGCCGCCGATGCAGAAAAAAAGGCATTGGATATAGCGTCCCAAACTATGGGAGTAAACTTACGTGCAGTAAGAGAAAAGGAAATATCCGACAAATTCAAAAACTTTATAGGTAAGGCTAAAACAAACGCATCTTCTGAAGAACATAGAGATAAATTACTTTCAGGGTTTGATGTTACTAATGGAGTTGGAGTTGATGATTTAAAGGCTTTAGGTGTCATGTTACCCGCTATGGTAGGGGATATGGCAGCAGCAGTCCCAACGGCGGGATCATCATTTCTTATTCAGGGGTATGATGATGCACTTTCTACAATAGACAAGATGCCAGAAGCCAAGAATATGAAGGAAAGTACCCGTACTGCATTTGGAATTGGTGGGGGTATTGTAGCGGGTGTTCTGGAAAAATTAGGGTTAGATAATATCCTAAAAAGTGGCACAACAACTCGATACGTAACAGCCAAAGTAATAAAGGAAACCGCTGAAGAATTAGCCAAAAAAGGAGCAAAAGTAACCGCCGAAGAATTGGAGCAAGCTGTAGCCGCAAAAGCTACCGATTTACTTAAAAATAGTGCACTTAAAAACGCTGTAAAAGCAGGAGGTAAAAGTGCATTAATCGAAGGAGCAACCGAGGCTACTCAAGAAGGTGCTATGGACTTACTGAAAATTGCTGCCAACAAATTAGAAGATAAAGACATATTCGATACCAAAGAAATGAAGAATACAGCGGCTTCCCGTTATCTAAATAATGCGGTAGTAGGCGGATTAATGGGAGGTGTTGCGGGTGGTGCATTCTCCCGCATGAAAAACCTCGAAAGACACGTACAAGACCAAGTTAAAGAAGCAAAGACCCAAGAGGATATAGACCGCATTACTTCCGAAATAAACCAAAACGTACAGGACGGAACGATTTCAGAAGATGAAGGGAGGAAACTTATTACTGTTATTAAGCCAGAAGATAATAAGGCAGTAGCAGCTATTACTATTTCGCCTAAAGAGCAATCAATCAATGAAATACAAATAGAAAATAATAATATTGTTCCACGTGAAAAAATAGAGGTTCCACGCACTTTATTAGAGCAAGATGTCCAAAAAAATAAAATACAGCAGCCCGAACAAACTGAAGGCACTCCAATTGCAGAAACTAATCAAAATATCGGAAGCGCAGAAAAAGTCCCGTTTGAGCAATTCAAAGCCGACCAGTTAGATAATATAGCTAATATAAAGGATAGTAGTTTTGATTGGCGCACTACTATGGATATATCCCAAGCAGAACGCGAAAAGGGAG
>Ga0247778_1001148_pt1 | contig 13866 bp, 16 predicted proteins | sample UWRJL049202B5_FD_179939 | JGI IMG/M metagenome (GOLD analysis project Ga0247778, IMG submission 179939) | Plant litter microbial communities from Arlington Agricultural Research Station in Wisconsin, United States - UWRJ-L049-202B-5 | ecosystem: Environmental > Terrestrial > Plant litter >... | reverse complement strand
TTACGAGCCCGGCCTCAAAAGTCCGTGTTTTTAAGGTATTTCACACCAAAACCAAGAATGAAAATAAATTAAAGCCCTAAAATATAATTATTAAATAAAACATAATCCAGATAATATCGCAAATACAAAATTTAAAATATATATTATTTGTTATTATTCCGATTTTTTAGAAGTGATAAGGATATTTGAAGCTTGTAGCCGATACTGCGAGCCTCGCTAAAGCCTGAAAATAGTCCTAAAAACACGGACTTTTGAGGCTGGGCTCGTTACAAGTTAATAACTAAAATACTAGACATTTGAAAGATTTACTTCTCTAACTTAAAAAGAACAACAATTACTTAAGATTTGGTAAGAGTATATAGATCCCAAGGATTGGAAACGAAAATAAGTTGAGTGATCTCTCCTCGTATTTGCGGGGCAGATCATACTTTGTTTTACGCTGCTCCTGCTGGTTACGCGACACTATTTCGTATTTGATCCGGACTTACCATTTAGGTCTCCGAAGACCACTTACGTGATAACCAAATTTCAGCGACAAATGACTTTATAACCTGTAGCATACATATATTTCCTCAATGGTCGTCCCCATCTCCTGCAAGTGCAATAAATTGTAAAAATGTTTTTCCCCACTTACAAATCTATCACTCTATTAGCGATTTCCTCGCTATTTTTCAATCCCGCTTCTACCGGAACAGCTGATTTCGACCCCACATCCAATTCATGCACCATCCACCCCTCCCCCTCGGGCGCAGACGATGCCCCCGCAATCATCGACGCCTTTAACCAATGCGGACATGATGGCTCTATAGCCTTCCTCACCACAACCTACCATATCGAAAGTGTAATGAACACAACCTCCCTCTCCAACGTCCTGATTTCTCTCCACGGCACCCTTCTTTGGGGCACAAACTTCACCTATTAGACCTCCCACTCCCTTCCCATCGGCTTCCAAACCCAACCTTCGGCATGGTTTTTGGGAGGTGATAATGTGACCTTTAGAGGATATGGATATGGGACTTTGAACGGGAATAGACGGGCATGGTATGACTACGTAGATGGCGTTAATAATTTCCCTGGTCGGCCGCACGCGTTGACGATTTGGAGGAGTAACGGGTGTGTTTTTGAGGGGCTGAGGTTTGTGCAGAGTCAGATGTGGACGATGGAGGTTATGTATTCTAGGGACTTTCTCTTGCAGGATATGTTTGTTAATAATACTTCCGAGAATGATGTGTGTTCTTTCCCTAGTAACCCCCTTTTTGGCCCAATTGAGGTTCGGAAGAAGAGATGCTGAATGACAAAATAACCACAGAAGAGTGACCAGAATTCCGATGGCGCTGACACATTATATTCGCACAATATTACATTTCGGCGCTGGTATGTTGAAAATGGGGATGACTCTATTAGTGCGAAGGAGAATAGTAGTGAGATATACATTGAGGATTCTGTGTTTACGAGGGGACTTGGAGTCGCATTGGGGAGCATTGGGCAATATGACGGGGCTTTCGAGTAAGTGTTCGTGCATTGAAATTTTGGCGCTCTTTGAGTAATGCTGTAAAGGTATATCGATGGCGTGTATGCGAGAAACATCACTTGTATCAATACAAGGTTCGTACCCTTCTTTCCCTTCGCCACTTTCTTTTCCCTAGAGATCCACTGACAGTGTACTAGCAATGCCGGGTAATAATTCAGTTATTACAACGGTAGAACTGCGATTTACGCCCCACAGCTACATCAAAACCTTGACTGGCGTCCCAAAAGGCTACCCACCTAACGGTGGAGGCGGCGGCACGGGCTATATCCGTAATCTGGTCCTTTCTGACTTCACATTCATAAACAGCAAGTACATATTCGGCATCTCGCAATGCACAACCTACTCTTTCAATTTTGGCGAGTGCGACACATCGACCATGGCTATTTCGAACGTCACACTGGGACCTATCAAAGGCACGTTGAAGTTCAAGCCTGATAATGTGGGGTTGCAGTGTAGTGGCGCAAGACCGTGTCCAGGCATTGAGTTCAGAGGATTGGATTTGGAGTGGGAGGGGAAGAGTGTGCAGTCTGTGGTTAAGTGCAGTAATGTTGTGGACCCGAGGGGGTTTGTTTGTGCGGGAGGGAATGATACGACAGGATAGTGATTCTGCCAATGGGCTAATGAAGAGTCTAGGAAGTAACATCACTCCCAATAGGTGTAAAGAAGTGACATCTAAAATTTCTGAGAGCAGTGATTGAGTAAGTTTTGTCCGAGACGTGCTATTTAACGTGCGTGTGTTCAAGTGTCTGGCACTCTGGGGCGTCAAATCTAGACGTTTTTCAAATATTTGCCTAACACTCCCTGAAGTTTCAAGGGGGCTACCACCACGAGGAATAACGGGTCCATCTTGAGTGGCATCCACGAACTCGACGCAACATCTCTAAAAAAGAAAGGCATCTTGACGGGAGTAGAACATGATGATCTTTTTATTAGACTTGATATCGAAATGCTTTTGCACGCAAGCATGTCGTGATTGATGCCTTGCACATTAAATGGGCTTCAAATAGTAGAGTGCCAGGTAATTAGTGGGAACTAGAAAGATATCCAAAATATGATATTTAAAAGTTTATTCTTGTACTTGTAAAAAACTTGAAATTGGCTACCAGTGTCTCCTCGACTGTATCGCAACCAAAAGCGCGGACTAATAAGACGTGCACGAAAAAGTCCTAAACCAAGAAAGTTTTAACGCCTGAGAGCCTGGAGTTTTAGCGGGTAGTCGCTATAATTTAGCGATCAAAGCGCTATAAAATAAAATTTGCAACACTGGGGCACAGTCACAGTTCTTAACCCCAGTCGACAAGGCCGCGATACGGTCGAGTAGAGCTGGAGCCTGGGCGTGCTTATGTGCCACATTAGCTGCGCCGCATCAGCATTGCGGCAAAATCTATCATTATACATGGGACAGCGGCGTGTCCAATCACAATCGCCCAATCTTTCAGCTCTTATTCCTGCCAAGGATTCCTAATTTCCTACAGCTTTGTGTGGCCACTGCGGCTCGTGGAAGGATTCTAAATTGAAGATCAATTCTTTTTATGTATTTCTCTCCAAACACAAACCGTCCTGGGAACGACAGCCCATCGTCCATTGGCCTAATGGTACCTCCTGGCAATCTACACAAAAAGGGTTCGAAGAGCAAGAAAGATCCTCTGAAGGAGCTACCGTCGACATACGATTTGGTATAGAATGTCTTCCATTCGACATGCTCACAGCCTTTCGATGACCATAAAATTTTTCTCCTTCAGTCTGTGATTTCCGTACTGAAGTTTATTCACTCCTGATCTATTGTCATCATGAAGCACTTCGAAATACTGCTTTTCTTAGGCGGCGCCTCTGCTTTTCTAGCCCCTAGATCTGAAACCAAAGCACAGTATATCATGCCAAAAGGCGCGGAGCTCGTTCCAGACGAGTATGCTGTGAAGCTGCGAGATAATCACACTCTAAAAGACCATTTCGAAAACATTGGTCTGAACATCTCCGAAGTAGCAGAGATGTTTCGCTCTTGGGATCTTATCAATTCGTACCGCTGCCGCATCAACCCAAAAATCATGCACGACGTGATTCGCCATGATCCGGGCGTGGAACACGTGGAGCACAACCACTATGCCCATTTTGCTGGTGCCCACGGGTATGGTGAGGTCACTGAAATGGAGATACCTGAAGCTCCCCGCAAGCATTCAAAGAGATGGGAAAAGTGGGTATGGACCAATGGCTTATGGCCTCTAGCCCAGATCACTGCTGGCTATAGGCTCAATACACCGATTCCGGAACCTCACGACGTAGATTATCTGGCTTATGCTGGCTCGGGCGTCAATGTTTACGTACTTGACACGGGCATTAGAAGCACGCATACTGGTTTTATCTCGTCCTTTAATCGGAAGAGTAATGTGATCAATTTCAATGGCTTGAAGGACTCGGATATGTCTCCGTATTGTAACGAGACGATGGTAAGATTGTTTCTGTCAATAGGATCGAAAGTTAGCTAACAGACGGGTAGGAAGATACAAATGGGCATGGGACACATGTCGCGGGTATCATTGGTAGATGGGGGTATGGCGTCGCACCAGCTGTTCGTCTCGTCTCCGTCAAGATTTGGGCAGAGGGAAAGAATGACCCGAGTACTAGTGGACAAAACATCGCAGATGGTTTGCTTTCTAGTTTCCGATTTGAAAATGCAAAAGCTAACTTGATGTCAGCGATTCTTGATATCACAGCAGAGCACAAGGCAAATCTGATATTCCACGTAAGCATTATGGCACTCTCTCCAACAAGCCCCTTCCTAAAACCAGGCAAATAGTTTGGACTATGGCGTGGATCAGTGATCAACATGTCTGGAGTTGTCGTCGATTCCAAGGCAGTCCGTGACGCAGTCGCAGCGGCCTACGCCGCAGGTATACCTATAGCTGCAGCTGCTGGGAATGACCACGAAAGGATCGACCTAGACAGAAATGACGCTACGTCAAGCTACAAACTGCCTTGCGTGTGAGTTACTCCATGCTATTTTATCGCTAATGTGTTACTGACTTAAAAAGGCTACCTGGGGTCATGTGTGTTGGAGCCAGTGATGCTAACTATAAATTCTGGGCTGAATCAAACTTCGGCAAGGGTGTTGGAGTAATCGCTCCAGGGGTCGACATTCTTTCCAGTACGTCTGGCAGCGACGTGGAACTTCGCAAAGCCAATGGAACCAGTATGGCAACGCCCCATGTTGCAGGTGTACTGGCCACAATTGTAGGATTTGAGAATATCAATAAAGACTCAGACAAGGTGCGTACATAGTAGCTGCTAATAGGTCGCCCCCTACGAGCTACTCCAATAGTTGATCGTGGAATACCAGTAACTGAGAAACTCACAGGTCTATTCACGCATGAAGGCAAACATTTTAACTGGAATCCTCGACGCCGTTCCCCAGAACCCAGCTGACATCAGAACGCCCAATAACTTCCTCCAGACCGGCGTCGACTCTAAAAATTCCGACCCCAATCACCCCTACGCTGGAATTCCAAAAGATGAAGTTAAAAGGTCTGCCTCTCCAATAGCTGCACGAGTCAACAGGATATCGCCGCCGGACGAAGGCACCAACGACAATCCCTATGGTCCCGGCTATAACAGCACAATGAGCTCTGTTATTACTCGTAAGCACACTTGTCCACTTACCGCTCAAGCGTCAACTGATCTTGTTTGTTTTAGTGCCGACTTCCGTAGCTGCACCAGGAGGATTTGTAGAGATAGCTGCTGATATAAATTTCGACGATGATATCAAGAATGGTGAAGGACCGGTAACAGTGTGGGTTGGGGGGTCGACGACGATGTCTACACGCCCGTCTGGCAGCACGCTTGCGAGGCCAACGGGCGGTATCACGGTGATTTGAACTTTACCTAGCGCTTAGATAGAGTTCTACACGTTCAAGTTCACTTTAAATCAATGAAAAGAAATTCAATTACCTTATTAATTTATTTCCAAATAAAAATTGTTGTTTTGCCAGAATAATCACTTTGTTCTGCGTGCTCGCTAGCCGCGGCGCACGTGACCACTTGCCGCCTTTCTCACCCTTGCCTCATACACCCGTCACGAGCAGTCTCTACTACCTCACCTCTGCTCATTATCCTCTAGTAGCTTGAAACTAACTGTAATCCCTTGTGTATCTTCGAGATGGGTCCTATCTTGGTAGTATTATTGAGAATATCAACTTTTAGCGAGCAGGATCAGAGGGAGCCAGAACAGGTCCCTGGTGATTGGAATAAACTCTTTATTACCAAAATAGTTAACACCCTATTTTCGTTATGCTTAACTAAGATTGAAATTTAATCTTTAAAATATATACTTTATTTAACTATTAGAATCCTTTATCTCATAAACCCATCCTTAACCTTTTTTCCCTGTTTATCTCCTTCTCAAACGTCACATTCCCAAACAGCTGCCTGTGCAGAGCTTCCCCACCTAGTTCTTTTCCTCCTCTACCTTCACAACCCTAGGCCTCGTATTTGCGGGTTCAAGGAGCATACGCAAGATGGGCAAGAAAAAGAGGCCAGAGGAGAAGGCGATAAGAGCTGTAGAGAATAAATTAATGATAGTGCCGATAATTTAGATGATTCCCTTGTTCTGAAGGAAGTCCTCGGGTACAATAAGGACATTTACATTAAGCATATAGATATATGACGAGTGCGGGTTTTTGTCAGAAGGTTATCACGATATGCAAAGACTGACGAAGTCCAAAATTATATTCAGAACTGATCTCTGGCCTTCAGGGAAGACCAGAGATTCAGTGGTTATAAAGGTACTAGAATGACAGATCATTTATTATCGGAGCACTAGGCACTCAATTAATACTAGAGGTCGAGGTAGAGGATACATAGAAGGAACGAGAATAGCAGTAACATGTCCAATCTAACTAACTCAAACGTATTTAGCTATATCACATCCTACTTACTACTATATTCGACTCGATGCCTAAATCTAATACTTCTTCCTTGGTCAGAGATCCCACATGATTGTCAAGGCCTTGGCCTTTTTGTACCGAACCGTGAGGACTTACAGCTACAAGGCACAGGACAGTAAGCTAGGAAGTCTAGTAGCTAGATGAGTCAGTTCTGCAGCTACAGCGACAAGGGCTTTAAGCTACCTTCGCACTATTTTGTTTCTCCAAAACGCTACTTTTTTCTCACGCTGCACTCTATACTCCCTCGACCTCGCACCGAAATGCCATTCTATTTCTTTGGAAAAACAATATACTATTCGTTGCCTAGTCCTAGGGGCTCCCGATTCTTCTTTTGGCAATTCCTGCGCGAGATCAAGCTCGGTACTGTGTGAGCATCCAACTTACGGACTACTATATTCGTTTTACTAGAGCGAAAGCATACTAGTGGCCAGATCTCTTTTTCTTGCGTAACAAATGAATTTAACAACTATCTGAAACATCACCATTAGATTGTAACATTCCAAAACACATTGGCTATCCACAGTCTAATAGATAGCAAAGTGACAAAATACACAGATCTGCCAGGCAGAGTCGTTATCGAGAACTGGTATCGAAATTAATCAGCAGAGACCTCCCTAGATCTGTAGCTTATTCACCCACTTAGTAGCTATAGCTTCTAAGATAGAAAAGTTTATTAGAGTCGGGCCTCTTTCCATGATACTTTTGATTAAAGATGTCTTCTGATACTCTTGCTAAATCTATCCTATGCTGTCCAAAGTAGCAGTAGTATATACAACGTGTGCTAACTCTCACAACACCCTACCTAGGGATTTCCTACCTGCCTAGGCCAAAAGAGGCACGACTCGTCGAACTTTTCTACGATCTCACGGTTTGTATATTTTAGTTCTAAAAAGAAAGGCCTTTGCTTATATATTCATAGATGGCTAACTAGTTAGTTCGACTATACTTCGAGGCTGTGAACCTGTCGTGGCCTATTATAGGAATTGACCTGTATAGCTAGATATCGAGTATATAAGGCAGACCGCACACTCGGTACTAAAGGCTAGGGCGCGCTCCTTTATGTAGTTATAGCTCTGGTGGTAAGACATACACAATTCTTGCAAGATGTAAGTAACTTTAGTCCCGGTGTCTTCTTCTCCTGCTCTAAAGTTCTATAATAACATGAGCAGCACAACCTAGCTCCTCCTTTCGGGATAATCGTCAACATAAAAACCTTACTGCTTAGCTCTTTTTACTTGGCTCTCAGCAACCCTTCAACTCAGTCTCACCCACATTCTCCAGGTCTATCTCTTAAACCAGTCGTACCCTCCCACTGATTCTCGATATATGCGAAGAGCCGATGTTACCACAGCCGATCCGCTCGTACTCACTTTGAACCAGCGTCGGTTTGACAACTAAGATGAAGTATCTGTACATCTCATCGCTTCGTGGAGATCGTCCAACAATAACACATTGGGGACTTTGTATGATATCATCCGTATCATAATAGATAGTGCCAACCTTTTGTCCCTGTAAATCTAAGACCTCATACTCCGTATCATGTTCCTTCAGTGAAAATTCCCAAAAGTCTGCAACCTCAACATTCAGACACCCCCTCCTGTTCTGATAGAAACCGAGTGCAATGGCCGAATCAATTGTATCGCTCGGTTCAATCATGAACTTGATGGCTCCATCATAGGACATCCAAGACCACGACGGCACTCTTTTGTTTCCGTAATCGATTTTCTTCAATCTTTCTGCTTCTCGCTGCCATAGAAGGGTTTTGCAGAAGAATTGCCCAACAATCCCATAATAAATCTGACAATTAAATGCCCTTGCAATACGAGTCTCTATCCCAGAAATTGCCGCCATTTTATCAGTCTGGTTCGTAAGCCCGCGCTTTGAATAGCCCTCGAAAAGATATTGTACAAAGTCCAACGTGCTGGGCTCTCTTGATGAAAGTAGTCGACTAGGAAATACGGGATCTGACACATAAAAGTGCTTGCGGCGGCTGTTTACACGAGTAAGTGACGGACTGGGCCTACTTTTGAGGAAATATAGTCACCTTTTCATAAAAGTAAGGTCCTCAGAACAAACACCTTCTCCACATTCAAAATATGTTTGTTTTGTGCTGAAATGAATCGTTCGGCGGGACAAAATCCGTTCTTGTAGAACCCAGCCACGTTTATTGAGATTGGCTCTTTCAACATCACTATCGAAATCTTCAATGTCCTCACAAAGGTATAGCTGAAGATCGTCAATCGGAATGTATCTGGAGGCCATAGTAGGTCTGTGCTGAAGGAAACCGGTGTGGGAAGAAATTGCCGAACTTGCGGCGAGTGTGCAGTATGCTGAAGCAAATACGTTTTCCATCCGCTTAGACTCTGTCTCCCAGTCTGTTGAATCACTATCGGGAACCCCTTCTACCTCTTGAATTATACACAATGAATCGATCCATAAATAAAGTTTCCTGAGCTGCCGGGTAACCTCTATAGCATCCTGAAACGTCTTAGGCAAGTCTCGAATACTAAAGCCGCGTTTTCTGTGTTCGTAGTTACTTGCATGTGTGCAAATTTGTTGCTTGTCTTGCAATTTATATTTACCCCAACAATGTGACAGTGCGATATAGCTACAGTCTGACAACTCGGCTGAGAGTCTGAGCACAACCTCGTCACCTGACTTCCCAACATCGATAACTCTAGTTGGCAATTCGAAATTGTTATTGGCATAGGAAATGCATGCTTCATGACCATCACACTGATGAAGCCAGGCGCGGAGGAGTTCAAAATACTCAGGGCTAGGTATAGCTTGCAAAGCTAAATTTCCGACCTGGATTGTGTTTGATCCATTTCCTACAAAGGCTTAGAGTGCTCGGAAATACTTAGATCGTGAGGTTATATTATTGGCCATTCCATTTAACGTACCTTCGTAAGATCGTAGCTTGAATATTGCTGGGCCGTTAAAGCCTAGAGTCAAGGCCGATCTGCCATCAACTCGGTGAATGTAGCTAGCTCCATTACTACGAGGATCCTCTTTTAAATTTCGGGCCAGTCTTGCACAAACCACACAGTTGTCGCTCAGTGTAAGGTCTGTGAGAGAGACATCGCTCCTGCCTTGAAGTAGGGATGCGCAAAGGGAACAGCTTTGTGTAGTTGCTGCTGTCATAGACAACACCTCGTATGTGGGCGGATTGGTTAGTGATATAGCAAGCGGGTTATCAACTCTGTAAGTCCATGGTCCATAGGTCTACGCGACATACGGTAAGTAAGGATAATCAAAGCTGTGAGGCAAGCATTTTAAACCTACAGACTACATCAACGAACACGCCTCGATTAATCACGTTTACTCTGTCTCTGATCCGCGGCGAATCTGCTTACACACTACTCATAGACACGTCTCCGTCAATTTACTGCTTCTCTTTCGAATTATAGTAGATCTACTTACTATCTATACTAATAGTCAGTGATTAATAATCTTTAACTTACAATTGATATACTTACAGACTATTCAAATAAACATGTCCCAGTTAGCCACTGCTGCACCTTTGGCTGATAAATTTGCTTACATCCTTTGCCAATGAACACGATTAGTTGATTAATTGTAGTATATCAACTTTTAATAGACTTACGATCTATAACAATAAATATACCTCGATTAATCATTATTCCTTCTTTGTCTTATTATTTACTTACCGGCTTCGCCAAAAACATACGTCGGTCAGTTCCTATTTCTTTTTTGACTTGTAGAAGACCAACTTACAAGCTATATCAATTAGTATATCTAAGACAATTATTGTAGCTTTTTCCTTAGCTTATGGTAGATCTACATACTGCCTTGCCTAATTGTTAGTCACTAAATCCCCGTTTTTGTTATATAATATATTTACATACCATCTTCGCCAATAATTAGCGACTTCTACTCCTTCCTCAATGTAAAATAGATCTACATACATCCTTCACCAATCAAAATGCCTCAGTCAGTTACTCCTTCTTCGGCTTTTAGTAGATTTACTTACAAGCTATACCAATAAACGTGTTTTGATCAATTACAGCTTCTACTTTTCAAATAGATATTAGATCTACTTACTATCTTCGCTAATGTTCAGTTATCATTACTCCTCTGACCCACTTATGATAAATTTACTTACATCCTTTACCAATAAACACGCCTTGGTCAGCTGTTACTTCTTAAACTTATAATATATTTACTTACACTCTTTACCGATAAATAGACTTTGGTTAGTCATTAGTACTCCTCGACTTATACTATATTTACTTACAAGCTATGTTAATAAATAAGCCTTAGTCAAATACTGTCATTCGTTTTTGGCTAATAATATATCTACTTACTGCCTTTACTGATTGTTAGTTATTATGACTCTGTTATATAATATATCTACTTACCGGCTTCGCTAACAGTGAGCTATTGCTACTCTTTTGATCGTAGTAGATTTACTTACATCCTTCACTTCAGTCAGTTACTTCTAGTCATTGTCAAATTATAGTAGATATACTCACAAACTACGCCAATAAATATGCTTAGGTCAGTCATTGCTAGTATTACAACTTTTGACTTGCGATGGATCTACTTACCTTCTCCTTCGCCAATGAACAAGCCATAATCAGTTACTATTATATCTATGAATTGCAACAGTTTTGGATACTAACCCTCTATAAGGAGGTGCATTATAATTAGCTGATACATATTTTATTTAAACATAAGCATCGCGCAACCTACTTCGAAGCATTCCTCTTCAAATACGTGTCTTATCTGGTTTTCGTGTACCATTTCGGCCATTCTCTCAAAGGTCATATATATAGTAGTATATTAAACGAAACGGAAAATATGTTTCAAAAACATAAAGATTTCTGAGAGTTTCCCCCGCTGCTGCCTAAACTTCCATATAGCACGTGGCGAGCTCAGTGGATCCGAAATCGGCTCCAGAGGGATCCTTGTCAGAGCCCAAATAAGACCCGCCCCTAGATACAAGACGAGGAAAGTATAACCGGGCCTTAAGGGAGCCAAAATAAGCCCCTGCAGAGACTAAAATAGCCTCTCAATTCATACTCCAGCCGTCCACTATTACTCACTACTGCTCACCTACTTCCGACCTTCGCCTCACCCTTGCTCACCTTATATCGCCGATAAAGCAGCCCTGCTCACCTTTCAGAACAAAAACAGATTTCGTGTAGCGGAGGATTCAGGTTAAACAACCAACTGTTATAATATAGTAATAGCATCTCAATACAAATATTGAATCTCTATTAAAATTTGATACAGACTTGTGGGAACAACCAAAAACAAAAGATTTGCTGAACCAGATCTACCGGAGAAGAAAAGAAAGTACCTTTGAGGTGACGAAAATACAGGATAGTATTGAGAAACTAGTAGACTCAAGCCTTGTATTTTATTCCTATAATAATCAAGAGTGTGCCAAGTACAGCAAGACTCACTTTCGGGCTAGACGTAAAACTTAGCTGCCTCGGGTAGGCCTCCTTCATTGTCCGTATATCAAGGGCACTCAGATCATGATTTTCCAAGAAGTGTCTAGGCTCCTTCTTAAAGTCGTTATGCCACCGAAGCCATTCTTTGTGGAGGACATACATCATGATAGACTTCTCGTCGAACCTGGATATGAGGACATTGGGTTGATTTGGCGGGATGCGGCGCTTCATATTACGCCTCAGCATATCGATAGCCTTCTCGCGGCTTCCAAGCTGTCTCTCGAAGGCACTTTCAATAACGGCTCGATTCCAGTGGTATGGGAAATAAGGGGAGCAGTGCTCGTGTTCCGCGCCTAACACGTGTCCAAATTCGTGAAGAATCGAATGCCTGAAAGCGTTCTCGTTATTCGCCCAAGTCAGCTCCATTGTAGGGGTGTCACTACTTAACCTTTTAGCCTCAGTCCCTACGACGGTCCAAGAACTTTCTTCGCTTTTGTTGAAGGCGATGGTGATCGCGATGCGGATGTCACTCTTTTCCGGCGGACCCCACTCAAATCTGATGTTGCATTTCTCCCATTCTTTGGCGGCCTCTATGACTAGTTCTTGAAGATGACGAGGAGCCCCAGGCATGAAACCAACAGATATAACGGTGGGCTCGCCAGGCTGTTGAGGCCATCTTTTTTCGAGGTCGATGATCATTGTAGCAGATTGGCTAGGTTCGGGCGGAAGAAAGATATGAATGATAACGAGAAAATAGTATTCGTATGATTCGAAATTGTGGGATGCTTTTTATACTTGAGAGGTCTCTTCTCCATGGCGAATTTTCCACTGATCTGTCAGAAAGCACGAGAAGAAGCTTGTAGCTTTGTGTCTCGTTTCTACGACATGTCAAAGCTTACAGTATCGTCCTTGATGTCTCGCACATTATTCATGCGAGTCCCTGAAACGCACAAATCATTATTTGTTGCATCTTCTGGAAGCCTCGTTTTAGATGAAATTTCTTTCCAAGGCCCCGGCTCTGCCTCCAATTCGTCCTCCCGCAATCCAACCACGGCTCTATCGAACCGCAAGCTTCCCACTACTCCTTCCCTTCCCCTCTCAAACTCCCCATTGAGGTGGTTCCATCCCCCTCAGGCATGACTACACCGAAGAACCAAACAGCATTTAAGGGCCAAAAAAGAAAGAAAAAAGAGAAGAGATGGAATACGTGGTGTGGAGAGATTGGGTTAAAAATCCCACTTCCACTTGGAAAGAATCCGACTTCTTCTTGTAGGATAGATCCACATAGGATCGAAAAAGTGTTCCGTGTTTTCGAAGAATTAGTTAGTAGAAACAAAAAAGTGGTATCTCTATAAAAATAGAACACAGCAAACGCGCCACGGGGTATTAATTAAAGCACATGACCCAACCTCCCATCTCCTCCCCTCCCCATCCAAAACACTATTTCTCCCAAACCCTAACCCTCTCCAACTCCACCTCCCCCTGCCCCATCCTGCGTCCCTTATAGAATTTCCCCTCCCTCCCCATCTTCCGTTCCGTAACCCATTTCCTGCCCCAAGCCACCCCCTTAACAACACAAAACAAAATCACAATCGCAGCCGCAATACCAAGCACATACCCGACCACCGCCCCCTTCCCAACTCCCCCAACATTAGTTCCGTCCACCTCATGTCTCTGATTCGGATCCAAAAAGTTATACACATAATATCCCTTCGTAGCATACGTCACATATGCCAACCCAAGATAAGCCGCTAGGATAACAACAAGCCAGAGAAGATGGATCCAAGGCGCGGGGTTGATGCGGGTTAGGAGGAGTTCGAAGAGTGCGAAGAGGGAATTGAGAGCGTGTTGTGAGATGTTGGACCAGAGGGCGAAAGGGGAGGGGAAGTGGCCGTGTGGGGGGGAGAGGATGGCCCAGTAGACTATGGTTACGAGGAGGGGGTAGGTTGTTATTGTGGTGTGGAGGAGGGAGTGG
>Ga0247778_1001147_pt1 | contig 13874 bp, 6 predicted proteins | sample UWRJL049202B5_FD_179939 | JGI IMG/M metagenome (GOLD analysis project Ga0247778, IMG submission 179939) | Plant litter microbial communities from Arlington Agricultural Research Station in Wisconsin, United States - UWRJ-L049-202B-5 | ecosystem: Environmental > Terrestrial > Plant litter >... | reverse complement strand
GAACAGGATGGTCTCCCTTGCCCAGCTCCTCCCCCACTTCTATAATATGGGTGCTGATAATAAAATAACAGTTCCGGTATTTTGCCAATGCGTTCGTCACCTGCAGGGTTGCATCAAAGGCGTCTTTGACATTGGTGCCTTTGAACAGCTCATCGAAGATCACCACCAGGTTCCTGCCCTTGCTGACCTGTTCGGCCACGGTTTTTACGCGGAGCACCTCGGCATAGAAATGACTGTATCCTTTATTAAGGTCATCGGCCACATTGATGGATGTGTACAGTCCGTCTCGTATAGAAAATATCATGTCCCGGGCTGCCACTGGAAAGCCCATATGCGCCAGGTAAACAGCAATACCAAAGGATTTCATGTAAGTCGACTTGCCGGCCATATTGGCCCCTGTCAGGAATAACACATTACTATCTTTCCCTGTGGACACAGGATTGGCCACAGCTTTATCGATGGCAGGATGCCACAGGGCTGAGGCCTGAATAGTGTTTTGATCGGCAGGCAGCGCCCTCGCATAGGATAGATCATGCTGTCTCGCGACGTTGCTGACTGCAATGTGAACATCCAGCTGGTAAAGACAATTCAGCAGGATCTCAATTTCATTTTGCATGGTATGGCGCAACAGGAGATCATACTTGGATGTTTTCATCAAAGAGAACTGCTGTACTCCCCTCTCCTGCTGCAGCCAGGCCAGTCTTTTGTCCTTCAGGATTGCCCTTGCGTCCTCCACGGATTCTATATTCACCTTATCCAGCAGGTCCATCAATTTATTCAAGGCATCGATGGTAGCAACCAACCCGGCCTGCAGTTGCGCGTATTGTTCGTCTCTCAGGAATGTTCCCATTATCTTTTTGCGCAGCATATTCACCAGAGAGGCTATGGTGTTGCCAGCGGTTCCGGCGCCAATATAGTTCTCTATAAGCGTGAACGGTTCCAGCTGGAATGGAAAATCCAGGTGCAGCTCCTGAAAATAACGGAATGTCTGGCTTCGGTGGTTGATGGCGGCAGCATCTGTCATAGGCTGGCGGAACATTTCCTCCAACAGGCGCTGTCCGCCCCGGGTCCTTACTTTGTTAAAGAGGCTGTAAATGGAATGGGGTCTGAATTTACCCAAGAGGTTCAGGTCATCCAGCGTCTGTCGGTCTACGGTAAATCCGGCGTTCTGCTCCAGCTGTTTTATTCCGGCCTCCAGCAGTTCCAGGATGCCTTCATTGTTAATGATGACCATGCCGTGGCGATCATCGGTGATGCCGTTCTCCAGCCTGTAAGAATATACGGGGCGAGTACCACTCATTCGTGTCGGCAGGTATAGGTAGCATATGTTGGAGCAGGTCCGTTGCAATACCTCGCCTGCCTCGATTATATGTGTGGAGATCACGAACAGGCTATTCCTTTTTCCTGCAAAGGCTGTTGTGATAGCGATAGTGGCCTCATAGGCGTCTTTTACATTGGTACCCCTGAACAGTTCGTCAAAAACGATAAAGAGGTTCTTCCCCTGTTTGAGCTCGTTTGCCATTTTTTTTACCCGCAGCACCTCCGCATAAAAATGGCTTGCCCCGATACCCAGGTTGTCGGGAAGATTGATGGTTGTATAGATGCCGTCCAGCACGGAAAACTCCATGCGCCTGGCCGGGACAGGAAAACCCATATGAGCCAGGAACATCGCTATGCTGAGCGACTTCATAAAAGTTGACTTGCCGGCCATATTTGCTCCGGTCAAAAAGATCAGGTTGCTCTCAGGTGTGATCCTGATATCATTGGGGACGGCATCTTGTATTTGCGGATGGTATACGCCCTCTAACGCTGCGATATGCCGGTGTCGGGGCAATGCTGTTGGAAAGGTGAAGTTCCGGGCTTTTGCTATTTTACCGATCGATGTATATACATCGAGGTGATAGATGTGGCGCAGCAATTTTTCCAGCACCTCGCGGTGACGGAACCGAAGCAGGACATCCATTTCTGCAATCTCCGCATGGGAAAGCCTGCCTGTGCTATCCAGTATGTTTGCAAAGGCAGGGTTAAATACGATGGCGCCGATGGCGTCTCGTTCCGGGTCGTATACGGTCTCTTTATGCTTATCCAGGAATGACCTTGCGTTTTGCAGCAATTGCACTACAGCATGCACTCCTTTGTAAATAACGACCGTGTCGGTATCTGCGGCAATCATCCTGCTGAGCCGGTTGGCAACGGTGGATTCCCTGGCGGTCAACTTCGTGCGTTCATCCGTATTGGCCAGATAAGGTTCTATGGCATCGAACAATGCGCTCTCGAATGGGAATGGGATGCCGGTTGTTGCAAAGAAGTGGATGATGCTGCTACGTTTATTGATGGCGACTTCATCTGAGAGCGGGTAACGGAACATCTCTTCCAGAACCGCTGCCCCGCCCCTGGTATAGCAGCGGTTAAAAATATGGGAGATAGAATCCGCGCCATGCCGGCCGAAGATATTAAGATCATCAAGTGTCTGCTTATCGGTTGTAAACAACATGGTTTGCCCTTATTTTCTTTTACGTCTGATCAGCAATACAGTACCAAACACCAGCAAGATACCTGGCACCACCCATATGTAGATGATGCGAAGCACTCCGGCTTCTTTCAGTGTCACCTTTATCCGGTTATCGAGCGCAGGATCCCTGGCGGCAAGGATGGGGAATTCACCGCCGGTCAGCCAGCTGAAGATGCCGTTGCTGAACACGAAGTTAGCGGTGGCATCTCTGCCCATTTCTTTGGTACTGAGGAAGTCCGCATCGCTGGTCACAATGATGTGCTGCTCTTTGTTGTTGATCTTCCTGCTGAGGCTGACGGCAGTGGTAATGGGACCCATGACGTCTCCGTCTGCTGGTGAAAAAGACACTACGCCCAGGTCTTTATTACGGCCGGTGGCGGCACGGATACGGATTTCCGCCTGGGTACTGGCTGTCGGATTTACACGGGCCACGACCATCAGCTCTGGATCATAAGGTTTGATCCTGTTCCAGACAATATGGGGTTTTGTTCTCAGCAATGGCTGCACGGCAAAGGCTCCGCTGTCCGTCCAGGTGAGACCTGCGGCGCCGACCATGGACACAGGCACGGTGTCCTTCACAAATCCGGCCAGCGGTTTGAACATATGGACGACAGATGAATCGAGATCCGTCATCAGCACGGTGGGTGGTTCATATTCGGTTTCGCCTATCAGCAGGCCATCCGTCATCTGTATGCCCAGTTCCTTCAGCAGGGGGTTTATCAGCGCCTGTCTCCTGGGCTCTCCACATATCAGCAGGTTCCCTCCCCGGTTTATATACTGCACCAGCCGGGCCCTGGCGGCGGCGGTCAGTTCCTGCCTGGGATCCGCCAGCACCAATGCGGAGAGGTCCGCCGGGATATCCTCGGTTTCCAGCACCACGGTTTGCACGTCAAAGCCCTGGTTGATCATCGAATGGCGAGAGGGGGCATAATTGGTGAGCAATTTATAATCGGGTTCGTTCAATTTATCTATGTCACGTTCAAGCTCGCCGGTGATAAAACCCACTTTGGGTATGTGGGCTTTTTGTACCCTTCTCAACACAACGGCCACTTCCGTTTCGCTGGGCCATACCTGTGAATCGTTGAATACACGCAGCCATGCCTTTTCCCCTTTCCATTTCACCTGCATCACGTAACGGTTCGATTCCCCTCTGAGGTCGATCATCTTTTGGATCTGCTGCGGCGCAAGATAATCATCCAGCTCCATATCGTATTTTTTGGCATGCTGATCGGCGATCTCTTTCAGATCTTTACCGGGATAGATCTGGAAAAGGGGATAGTCCAGCGCGCTGTCGTAATAGCTGACAGTTTTAAGCCCGATATTGTCCTTAAAACGCAGATAGTTATCCCAGCGTGCCTGGTTTTGCTTGTAAGAGTCGGGATTGCCGAGATAATAATGTGGTTCCACGAGGTTGGCATATGCCGTCACTTCAATTGGATCATCACCCAGGTCCTTTATGATCTGCTGCACGCGTGGGGTGATGGTATTTGCTTTTGTGTTGGTTGCGTCGTAATAGCCGATAAAACCCGGAATGGAGGTGACATATCCCACAAAAAACGCAATGCCCAGCACGCCTGCGTAGCGCAGCGCCTTGACCGTCCAGGGCTTGGATTCCATGCCGTCTTTCAGCCGGTAAGTGCTAAAGCCCAAGAAGATAAAGACGATCATAATGAAATACACCACATCTTTTGTCGTGACGAGCCCACCCATCATTTTCTGCGTGCGACCGCTGATCGACAGGAAGTAGGTAAGCTCACGTACAAAGGCTATGCGTTGCCAGAGATCACCGATATAGCTGAGCACACCTATCATGATGAAAGTAGCTATGGCGGCTACCACCTGGTAGGTGGTAAGGGTAGACATGAACAAGCCAATAGCAGAATAGGCGCATAGCAGCAGGTAGAAGCCCAGCATACCCGTCATGAGCATGCCTGTTTCAGGATGCTTGATATGGACGATGCCGGATATGACATATACAGCGACGATAGCTGCCAATAAGAGGCTGTATACCAGCATGGCAAGGTATTTACCCAGTACGATCTCGCGCACCTTTACGGGAGAGGAATACAGCAGCTTGATGGTCCCGCTGCCGGTTTCGCGGCTGATAAGGCTCATGGTGAGCAAAGGAATATACAGGTAAAGGACCTGTATCACGGTGGGGAAAAGGCCGCTGAAGCCAGTGAATATCCCAGCGGTGAGATTGTTCAAAAGGTTGATCTCCATGCCGCCCAGCTCCTGCGTGCGTGCAATGCCCTTTATACTGCCCATATATTTCAGGCCGCACTGAATAAAAAGAACGATCATTAAGAACCAGGCAATAGGAGAATAGAACAGAGTTTTCAACTCCGTTTTAGCCACTCTGAAAATTGTTTTCATGAAAATTTGTTTGTCGGGGAAATGATTGATTTAGTGGGAGGATAGCTGTTTGAATATTTCATCGACAGCGGTTTTGTCGAGGCTGATCTCACGCAGACGCCAGCCATTCTGCATACTGGCAGCTACTACCCGCTCGGTAATATCCTGGTCGCCGCTGAAGTGCAGGCGTACCTGTCGCTCTGTGAGGAAGTCGACCTTGGTGATGCCTTGAATTTGTTGTAGTTCCTCTGCTGCAGGCGGATTTTCCAGGTGCAGCAGCAGGCTGTGCGGTTCTACATAATTATTAAATGCATCCATCGTATCGGCGAATACGATGCGTCCGCTTTCAATCATTTTGATCTCTTTGCAGAGCAACTGTACTTCCGAAAGGATATGTGAGGAAAAGATCACTACCCTGTCCTGCGCAATTTCTTTGATCAACGCCCTCACTTCGATGATTTGATTGGGATCGAGGCCATTGGTAGGCTCGTCCAGCACCACCACCCTGGGTTTATGCACAATGGCCTGTGCGATCCCCACCCGCTGACGGTACCCCCCTGATAAATTGCGTATCAGGCGCGAGCTAAAGTGATCCACCCCGCAGCGTTCCTTGGCTTCCCTGATGGCAGGTTTCATTTTATCTTTGGGCATCAGCCGCAATCCGGCGCAATACTGAAGGTATTCATCTACGGTGAGGTCCATGTACAGGGGTGGGCTTTGCGGAAGAAAGCCGATCTGTTTTTTGGCTTCCTCAGGATGCTCCCGCATGCTGATGCCATTGATGTACACCTTACCTTCCGTCTGGTTCAGCGCCCCGCACAGAATGTTCATCGTGGTGGACTTACCTGCCCCATTGGAGCCCAGTAACCCCACGATACCGGCAGCATCGATCTGCATGTTGATGTCTCGGATGGCCCAGCTACTGGTATACCGATGTGACAAGCCTTCTATCTTAACAATAGGTTCCTGCATTTTTTTACTTTATGTGATGAAATCAATTTCTTTCTCTGTAAGAAACACTGGTGATCCTGCCGAAGCCGGTCCATGAATTTTCCTTTTGCAATGGTTTATTTACCGGTGGCACCCCATATTGTTCGAGGGTGCCATTACTGCCTTCACTGCCTGCCGGATTTAATGTGCCGACAGTCAGCAGGTTGCCGAACTCCGTATATTTATCATAAAAATTGGGGTTGAAGAACTTCTGAAACGCGATATAGGTGATTTCGTCGTTGCCCTTATCCAGCATCAGAAAGCTTTGGTGCAGGAACGGGTCGTATTCATAGAGTTTTCCGCCGACACTGTAGAAGAGGTAACCCAGTTCGGGACTTGTGGCAAAATGAGTCGCCTTGTCTATATCTGTTGCGGTCATCGGTTCGAAGTAATCGGCAGAGGTATAGCCAGGGGAAAAGCGCAGCAGGTAATAATTGGCCAGACCCGGGTCTTTCATTACCGCATAGCCAAGGCCAGTAGCCTGCTGATCTTCCATATACACCATATCTTTCCCTTCGGGAAATCCGGTCTTGGGCGGCATATCGATGACATTTATGCTGCTGAATGTGCCGGTGGTAAACGTACGCTTGTCCATGTTATATACTACAAACCCATCATCATAGCACGTTACCTGTGGAAATGCCTTGAATGGTTTCGGCTCGCCGGCATAGATATTCACCGGCACATAGGGGAATACGATGCCTTCGTAGATTCTTCTGTATATATTGTTGCCTTCCGCCATGAATGTGGTAGGCATAAAGAGATACTGCAGGCTGCCGGTGAGGCTTGTTGGTGCGAAGCCGCCCGGTAAGGCACCCACCATTTCATACCGGAAATCGTTCAGCGGTTCGTATCCAAAGGTCTCCGGATCGATCTTAAAGGTGCCGTCATCTGTAACGAGATAGATCCGGTAGGTCTGCGGTGTGATGTAAAAGGACTCTGTTTCCATACAGAACACCTGTCTCGGCTTACCCTGTACCGGAGCCCCGGAGTTCAATTGCGAGAGCACGTCCGTGATCTGTTCAAATTGATCGTCCCTCCGATGGTAGCTGAGCATATCCAGTCTTGTTTGTCCATTCACCTCATTCATCACCAGGTAACCTTCAAATACCGTTGTTGTTACCAGCAGCTGCGTCCTGATGTGGGCCCGTACGCCCGTTTCCTTATCTGTGGCTTTAAATTGCAGGGTATATTTACCGGGGGGTACCACCAGCTTTACCCGGAGGTTTTTTTCTGTGGAAAGCACGGAATCCTTCGCGCTAAAGTCCAGCGACCATTCGTAGCTATACTGTTTGCCGGTGCCGGCGGGATCCTGCGTTCCTTTCAGTTCAGGGGCTACGGCAAGCGTATCGCCTAATAACAATGTGTACCCATGGGCGGTATCTATATTAGTAAAGTTTATTTCGTTTATAGGGTGGTAATTGTAATTACCCATGTCTTTGTAACAGGATGCAAAGGCACAACAGAATGCCATCGTTATGAAGAAGGTTGATATTTTACGCATACAGATCGACATTTGAATGTTAGAAGTAATGATCATTAGTACCCGGCGCCCATGGTCATCGGGGTTCCGTCTTCATCATAAATGATATTGCCCTGTGCTACCTGGTCGCTCAGATAACGTGATGTGGACGAAGCATAGTAAGTGGCGGCCGTCCGGCGCTGGTTATCCGGGTACACCAACCAGAAGTCAAGGGGCATCCCCAACAGATCATTTATAAATCTCACTTTCTTCAGGCTGAATGTACCGAAGAAGGCGGCATAGGAGTCATTCCAGAAAGGTCCTTCATCGAGGAAATCCGACATGGTAATGGAAAAGGTCAGCACATCTGCGGTGTCCAGGGCAGCAGTATGGACTACCCTATACTGCAGCTGTGTTTTGAAGAACTCATTGGGTTGCAGGTGAAGGATCAGTTTTTTTACCCCGGTAGTCAGATCTGTAGCCCGCTTGAGGTGCAGACGCAGTGTATCTTCCACTTTGCCTGCATGGATCACCGGCTCCGGCAACTCATAATGGGTTCCGGCTACGGCCGTGGATGCCGGGTCCACGACCACCTTATAAGAACGGTCGGTTGCAGCCGGCGCCCCCGTAACCCTCAATGGCACCAACAGGATGGCGTCCTGTACACTGGCATCGCGATTGGCAAAAGAAAAGTTGGTACTGTCGACATAGTAATTAGTCGATATGGTGTAATGGAAATACACGTTGTCATCCGTATTATAGGTAATGAGGGGGTCCCGTTTGCAGGATACTGCCGTCAAAATAATGCTGATGTATAGTAATTGTTTCATGATGTGCTGGTTTTGCATTAGCGGGGGGTGGTTTCAGACAATGGCAGCGGTACCACATACACGGGAGCCCTGGGCGTATTTGTCATGGCATCAGGTATGAAAGGTGTGTTGGTTCGCTTATAGTAAAAGAATAGCTGCCCCTCTCCGTAGAACTCTCTCCCGTATTCTTTCAAAAGCTCGGCAGGCACAGAGGCGTTCACAGCAAGGGCCGGCAATCCCCTGTGGCTATATACGGAATCCAGATAGCTACGCGCTATTGCGGCATCCGGCTCAGTCTCGGCAAGTATGTAATAGAGTTCCGATTTCCGGATCATCGGCTGCAGGAACCCCCAGGGCTGAGAAAGTGATATGTCTTCGTACTTGAAAAAGGTACGGTAGGATTTGGTGGTCTGGCGCCAGGTGGTGGGGTACCGCCAATCGTTCTCATTACCCTCAAACGTATTGCGGAGGTTGGCGGGATCGGGGGCCAGCAGGTAGGTTTCTGTCAGGGAAGGACTGAAGAAAGCTGCATAATTCTTATACAGGTTCCGGTTGTATAGAGCAAATAGCAGCTCAGTAGAAAAAATCCGGTCCGGTGTGGACGCAGTGACAATAGACTTGAAGGGCAGCCAGGGAAACCACTGCTCGCCCTGGTTCAGCGTAGCCAGGGCAGCATCATGCGCTTCCGTCGTTTTATTGGCCCAAAGATATACACGCGCCTTGAGCGCTTTTACGGCAAAATAATTCATGCGCTGATTACGGTGGCCTGTATAGAAGTCCGGTTCATTTATAATGCCCGATTTTATGATGACATCATCGGCCAGCATGCTCTCTGCGGCATTAAGGTCTTCCAATATTTTTGCCACAACTTCTGCGGATGTAAGGATAGGTTGGGTCTTTCCATCGGCAACGGTGTAGTAGGGCACCGCTGGTTGATTTTGACCCAGGCTGTATACGGGACCAAACAGACGCATCATATCGAAATGCAGCAACGCCCTGACCGAAAGGGCTTCACCTTTCATCAACTGACCTTGCTCTTCGGAAACCACGTGATTTTTTATAGATATTTCGATCTTATCCAGGAAAAGGTTGGCAGACATGATTGTCTGATAGGCGCTCTTCCAGATGGTGTTGAAAACTTCCTGCGCTTGTGCTGCATTATAGTTATTTTGTTGATATTGTTCGTAAAAATTGACGCCATCCACCAGGCCCCTGTATCGCTGGGCCATCAGCTCTATATACGTTTGAGTGAGTGCGGCGCCATAGAGGTCGTTACTGGCCAGGTCGATATAGAGGCCGTTCAGCGCCTGCTGCGCGGCCGTCTTATTGGAAAAGACCTGTACTTCCGTATAGGCGCCCGTGGGCTGCACCTGCAGGTATTTTTTACAGCCTGCCACGCTACAAAAGACGCTGGCGAGCATTATGATGATGATATATTTTCGGTTCATTGTCCTCTGTTTAAATTAGAATGAAACATTGATGCTGAGACTGGCTGTACGGGCGTATGGATAGTCTATTCCACGTTCTGTTTTGATCTTTTCAATGCGGAATATATCATTCGTATACATAGTAATAGAAAGCGACTGCAGTTTCAGCTGATGCAGCCATTTTGCATCGGTGCGCCAGCTCAGGCTGAACGATTCGCCGATGAGGTGATTATCTTCTTGTATGAAGCGGGAGGTAAGGTTGGCGGTAGTACTTTTAATATCGGTGAACTGCGCGATATCGCCTGGTTTTTTCCAGCGGTTGTACAGCGCTCGTTTATCGAGGTTCTCACGTGCATATCCGACATTTTCGACCTTGTCATACAATGCACTGTTGAATACGTATCCGCCAATGCGGTAACGCAGGGTACTGTTCAACGAGAGGTTTTTGTAAGTAAAAGTGGTATTGATGCCTCCTTCTATTTTTGGACGGGAATTGCCGACTTTTACAATGTCATCTGTGGAATAGTCGAAAGAGATCGTACCGTCTTTTTTCTGAAAGATCTCACTGCCAGTAGCGGGGTCCACGCCACGTGAAACCACCGCCCAGATGTCGTCCGGACTGTACCCGTCTGTAAAGCGCAGCAGCCCTTTATTTTTTGTTTGGTCTTCATTCAATTTAGCCAGCTTTTCGGCCAGGCCTCCATACAGGCTTTTGTAATGGCTGCCCATAATACCTATGGACCATATAATGCCTTTAGAAGGTATATTGATGGGCTGCACCCGTATGTTCATCGTCCAGCCCTTTGTGCTGAGATAGCCAGCATTTATTACGTAATTTTTGCCTGTACCGACAGAAGAAGGCAGAGTGCCTTCGGCGCCAATGGTCAGCGGATCCGTCTTTTTGTCGAAATATTCCATATAACCGCTGACCCTGTTGTTCCAGAAGCCCATGTCGATGCCATAGCTCACTTGTAGCGTACGCTGCCAGTCCACCGTCGGATTACCCAGCGAGGACACGGTAATACCCTGGCCGAAGATGTTGTTGTTACCGGTCTGGTAGGCATAAGTAGATATAGAGCTGAACTGACCAAGGTTCTCATTACCCGTATAACCGGCGTTGACCCGTAGTTTAAGCAGGCTGAAAAACTGCATATTTTTCAGGAATGGTTCTTGGTGCAGATTCCAGCCAAGGCCACCGGAAAGAAAGGGTTTAAATACATGGTCACTACCAAATACACTGGCCCCATCCAGGCGGTATACCGCATCGAACAGCAAGCGCCGGTCCCACGCATAGTTGAAGCTCGCGAGAAGGCCTGCGCTGCGGGATTTGCCATCGCTGGAACTGGGTGTGCCGAAGGGCGTATAACTGTAGGCATAGATGGGATTACCGTCGGAACCATAGGGGAAGCCCACGGCGGAAAACCCGCGCGATTCGTTGGTAGTTTCGGACAAGTCTCCCCGTACAGTGCCGCTAAGCTGGTGTTTGCCGATCATTTCTCCATAGCTCAGCATCGCGTACCCGCGATAAGAATAATTTTCCTGATTGTTTTGTGTATAGCTACCTTGTTGTTGAAGATCTGAATTATCGAACATTGTATTTTCCGGCGGGACGAACCCTACATTCTTAGCATAGCCTTTCGCGACCTGGACCCCTGCCTGGAGACGGACCCTGGCAGAGACCGTATAAATAGCATCGAGATTGTCAAAGAAGGAAAAGGATTTTGCCTCGTTGATGCCGGGAAAAGAGACATTATACAGGGGATTCATAATGGATGGATCAAATTCCCCGTCAAGATATTTTCCAACCGTTCCGTCCGGCAATGTTTTCCGGTAATATGGGATCGCTGCTGCAAAATCGGAAAAAGAGCCATAGGGCGATTCGTCAGATTTGACGCCGGATAAAGACAGGGTGTTGTACAGGTTCAGCCGGCCTTTGCGGTAGGAGATGCCGATATTGCCACTCCAGGTCCTCCTGTCGGAACCTTTCATAACACCCAATTGCCTGCCCAAGGACAGGGAAGCATTGAACATAAGATCACTGTTGCCACCTGCAAACTGCAGGGAATGCCTGTGCGAGAGACCGGTGCGCAACGGTTCATTGAGCCAGTAGGTATTTACGCCGCGTTTTACCTCCGCCAGGCGGTGATTGTATTTTTCCTCGTTACGCCATTGTGCAGGTCCTGCGGTGTCGTAAAAATAGCCATGCAGCCGTTCATACTGCAGCTGTTCCGCTGCATTCATTAAGTTGTAACTATGAAGATCGGGTATTTCAAAGGTCATGTCTGCGGTGTAGGACATTTGCAGCCGGCCGGGAACGGCGCGCTTGGTTTCCACTACCACCACTCCATTGGCTGCCTTAGCGCCATAGAGCGCGGTAGAAGCAGCATCTTTCAGAATGGTGATGCTGGCCACGCGGTTCATGTCAAGATCGTGAATGATCTGTAAAGTGGTTTCAAAACCATCCAGGATAAAAAGTGGCTGGTTAGGGTCCTGGCTGAACTGTCCATTCAGCGTATTGGTATTGATCGTGGTTTGACCCCTGATCTCAAAAGTGGGCATGATATTAGGATTGGAGCCCTGCAGGTTGTTTTCCACTTTGATGAATGCGGGGTCAAGGCTGCGAAGGCTTTCCAGCACATTTCTGTTGCCTACTGCCTTCAACTGTGCACCCGTGTATACGGTGGCTGCACCGGTGAAGCTGGCCTTGTCTCTTTTGATAATACCGGTATTGATCACCACTTCTTCTATGTGTTCATCTTCGGCATTGAGTACGATGTCCAACAGATCGACCGTTCTGGAAGCAATGAATACCTGGGCCGTTTTGTACCCGATGTAGCTGACGACCAGTATTTGCCCTGTGGTCGCCTCGATCATAAACCGGCCGCCGGGGTCGGTGGAGGCGCCTCGTTTTGTTCCTTTCACCAACACGCTGGCCCCTACCAGCGGGCGGCCGTCGCGTCCCCGTACAAGGCCCAGAATGGGTGGTCGCTCAACGGTGAGGTCCTGGGTCTTTGCAGCAGGATCCTTCGAAGGGGCATCACTTACGCCTGGTGTTGTACCGGCCTTCTTGCTGACAATGATGGTCTTGTTCCTGATGGTGTACTTAAGTGGCAGATCACTGAAGAGTTTGTTCAGGAACTTATTGAGGTCCATGTTACGGGCGTCGATAGCAACAGGGCCCACATCATTGATAATGTCCGAGCTGCAGAAGAAAACATAGCCGGTCTGTTTTTTAACCTCCGAGAAAATCGAATCGATGCGGTAGTTCTTTACGGAAATTGTAACGGTTTGGGAGATGCCTGCGGCACATAGGTGAAGAAGGCAAATGGTTAAGCATAAAATGACCAGTTTTCGCCGGTGAATGGGCACGGCAAGGTCATCCGAACAAGTGAGAAAATTCATAACTTGCAGTTGTTTTGGTAATGAAAACGAATGAATGTAATAGCTTAAGCTATAAAGGCAAGGTTTAATGGCTTACGATCAAAGTGCGTCCTTCGATATTGCATTGGATGCCGGTCTCCCGGAGCGTTTCTATTACCTGGGATAAGGTCAGGTCTCTTCCTACCTCACCGAAAAACTTTTTCTTAGGCGGATCCCCGATATATTTTACCTCGATATCGTACCACCGTTCGAGCTGATGCATGACTTCTTCCAATGATTCGTCCTGGAAATTGAAGAGTCCGTTCTTCCAGGCCATTATTTTTTGTATATCGGCGTTTCTTATCAACCTGATTTCACCGTCCTGTTTTACCTGTGTTTGTTCTCCGGGTTTCAGCAGTTGCGCGCGGTTAGTGGTATTTAAGCGAACAGCCCCCGTCAACAAAGTAGTATTGATCGCCGCATCACCGGGATAGTCCCGGACATTGAAACTTGTTCCCAGTACTTCTATTTCCGTCTTATCATTCACCTTTACTTTAAAGGGTTTTGTCGGATCAGCTGTGACTTCAAAGTAGACTTCGCCGGTGATGGTGACGGGGCGATCTTTACCAATGAAGGCGGTAGGATAGGTAATGGATGAGGCTGCGTTCAGCCAGGCTTTTGAGCCATCGGGCAGCTGGATGCTGAACTGACGTCCTTTGGGAGTAGACATTGTATTGTAGGTCACGGCATTGGCGCTAGTGGCATTGTAGGCAAGGCTGCCGTCTTTCAACAAGACCTTCGTGCCCTTTTGTTCGGCCACCATGCCATTGCCCATGCTGTCCAGTTTCACCCGGGATCCGTCGGCCAGGGTAAGAATAGCCCCTTGACGGCCAGGGGCTATGTCTGTTTTCAGAGCCAAATCCTGATGCTTTTTTTTGCCGGTGGTCCAGAGGTAGGCG
>Ga0247778_1001146_pt1 | contig 13918 bp, 11 predicted proteins | sample UWRJL049202B5_FD_179939 | JGI IMG/M metagenome (GOLD analysis project Ga0247778, IMG submission 179939) | Plant litter microbial communities from Arlington Agricultural Research Station in Wisconsin, United States - UWRJ-L049-202B-5 | ecosystem: Environmental > Terrestrial > Plant litter >... | reverse complement strand
GACCGAATGACGGGGGTAGCTTCACCCTCGAGCAAGGGTGGTCGTATGGCTATTTAAACACCGGTAGCGGGCCTTTTGTAGTACGGGACGACAGCAAGCGTCCATTCAAGCCGGAGTACGAGCGACCGGTTACTGACCCGCAAGTACTGCATGCTTTATCCGAGCTGGGTATACGCGGCGCTTTGGGCGAATAGCTGGCGCTCCTTGAGGTACTACGGTATAATTTGCTGGTACATAACGGGGTGTAGCGCAGTTGGTAGCGCGTACGGCTGGGGGCCGTGAGGTCGCAGGTTCAAGTCCTGTCACCCCGACCACTGAAAGTTCCCAATCACTTGGGCCTTTTCAGAGGTAATGAATGGATAGTACGGCCTTGCGTGGTGGTTTTTTGGTTTCATGGTAAAATAAGTCGACTTTTGGAACATTCCAGAGGTTGCACCTGATGCGGCTATACGGCCGCATCATCCTAGACCAGGGAGAAAACATGGCAGAGGTATCGGAACCCGGTGAATTCATCCGTGGCTACAATGAGGGCAGGGAGATCGGCTTTGCCGAGGGCTACAAGGCGGGCTTGAATGCTGCTCGCTACCAGCTTGAGCAGATGCCCCAGACTCCGGAAATCGACGGATGGCTTTCGCCGCCGGCCCAAGAGGTTGCCGCCGAACTGCCGCTCTCGACTGGCATCGAGGAGCTCGATCTTGGTGTCCGCACATACAACTGTCTCAAGCGGATGAAGCTGAACACCGTAGGGGACGTCATGCAGCGCACCGTTGCATGGTTGCAGGGTGCGGGCAACCCCGGCAAGGTCGTACTGACAGCGGAGAACGCCGACGAACTCAAGGCGGCGCTGAGCTCGTTCGGCTACACACTTCGTGATGACGATGGAGCGCCGTCGCAGTAGTAGTCGCTCTCATGGGTAGAGTGGAAGGCACTGCGATTGTCGCAGCGCCTTCCACTCCCCAGTTTTTTAGCCTGGTCTATTTTATCCATTCTGGCATATTTGTAACATACAAATATGCCAGATCAACATAAGCGTAACGAACCCGGCATGGTACTATAAGACCATATGTGGCAAGAAACAAAACACGGACTTTATAAACAATTCGTATTTGAGGACTTTCGCGAGGCCTGGGAATTTATGCAGCGGGTGGCCCATGTAGTCAACCAGATAGACCACCATCCGCGCTGGCAGAATGAGTGGAACGTGGTGGATATCTGGCTGAGCACTCACAACGACGGCATGCAGATCACAGACCTCGACCGTGAGCTGGCGAACACAATTGATACTCTCGAAAATGCCAGTAATACCAACAACGCGGCAGCGAACGTTGCAAAAGACACAACAATATTAACAGAGGTGCAGTTGTATGCAGATGGCGGATCACGCGGTAACCCGGGCCCGAGTGCCAGTGGCTATGTATTGATGGATATGGCGGGCAGGATAGTGCTGCGCAGTGGGCAGTACATAGGCGTTACTACGAACAACCAGGCAGAATACCAGGCACTGAAATTCGGACTGGAACATGCGCTCCACGACTACCAGGCGCGCGAAGTTCACGTGTATATGGACAGCATGTTGGTAGTCAACCAAATGAAGAATATCTTCAAAATCAAAAACCGGGACCTTTGGCCGATCCACAATGCCTGCGTGGAGCTCGTGCAGAAATTCCGCAAAGTCAGCTTCGACCACGTGCCCCGCGAACTCAATAAGCTGGCGGACGAAGAAGTGAACAAAGCTATGGATGAAGCACTGAAGGGCGAGCAGGCGACCGGACAGGCGTGACAAGTGGTATAATGGCTTTGCCAGATTGTTAATTGGTCGCGTGGGCACCCCTGCGCAACGAAAGGGAGCGGTAATGGCGAGGTCGATCAGTCTTTGGATTGCCGCGTGTCATTAGTAGTGCAGGGGTGCTCACGAGGAAAGTCCGGGCAGCATAGGGAAGGACAGTCGCTAACGGCGACCGGGGGCAACCCTAGGGAAAGTGCCACAGAAACGAAACTACCTCTGGTAACAGAGGCAAAGGTGAAACGCGCGAGGTAAAAGCTCGTAGTCGCCAGTGGTGACGCTGGCAAGAGGTAAACCCTGTCTGCTGCAAGGAATGGGCCTAGTGGGCCGTAAAAAGCCCTTGGTTCCCGCCAGCCCGATCATAACCCGCTCGAGCCTGTCGGCAACGGCAGGCCTAGATAGATGACCAGTCTCGACAGAACCCGGCTTACAGATAATCTGGCACTACGTGAAATCACCTCTGGAAACAGGGGTGATTTCTGTGTAAACTTATAATCAGAAGGAGACATATATGGCTGAACACGTAGTTGAAGAGTACCGGGGAGAACCTGAGTGGTTTACAGGCGAGTGGGGTACCCCTGAAGTGCTGGAGCACTTTGAGCAGGCTCGTCAGGAACAGATCACACTGGGCATCCACGAGAAGTGGGCACGCTCGATCGGCAGGTTGATAGTAGAGCAATTGGATAGTGGTGAGCCCTTGTATGCTGTCGAGTTCGTGATTGAAGTCGCCGAGAATGATCTTGCTGCTGGCCGGCCGCTTGCCCTGCAGATCGGCGACGAAGTGTATAACAACCACCAGCCGGAAGGAGCGGTAGCCTACATGTTGACCAGTGTCGACCCAAAAGATGGTCGGATGGGCGATAACTTTATTAGCGCACTCAGTACTACGATCGCTGAGGGTACGGTATTGCCGCCGCAAGGGTCTGACGAAAAGGATTATTCCGAAGATCAACGGACCGCATTGCAAGATTTATTGACATGGCAACGCGCGAACGGACTGCTGATTCCTGGTCGGCAGTGAAGCCCGGGTTGCATTGAACCCCAAAACAGAAACCCCGGATGATTTCCGGGGTTTCTTATGATGAGCCGATAGGATGCTGCTTATTTAGCTGCTTTTACGACTGCTTCAAAGGCCGCAGGCTCGTTTACGGCGAGTTCTGCCAATACTTTGCGGTCTAGCTCGATCTTTGCTGCCTTAAGGCCTGCGATGAGCTTGCTGTAGGTGGTGCCGTTCAAACGTGCTGCTGCGTTGATACGTGCGTTCCACAGTGCGCGGAAGCTGCGCTTCTTGTTGCGGCGGTCGCGGTATGCATACTGCAGACCCTTGGTGATCGCTTGCTTACCACGCTTGATGCTCACCCGGTTCGGGTGGGACATGCCTTTGGTTGCTTTGCGGATCTTCTGGTGCTTGGCGTGACCAGGTACGCCTCGTTTAACTCGCATCTGTTTAGACTCCTAGGTTCTTCTTGATATTGTCGCTGTTGGACTTGTTCATGGTCATCAGACCAGACATCAGGCGTTTGCGACTGCCGCTTTTCTTCTGCAAGAAGTGACTTGCGTGGGATTTGCGTGCGCGAACAACACCGTTCTTACTGATTTTTACGCGGTCTTTGGTACCGCTGTGGGTCTTTAGCTTTGGCACTGTAGTTTCTCCTAACTTTCTTGTGGCTGTTTAGCTGCTGCGGGTTTCCCCGTACCGCGTATCACGAATGATAATTGCTTGCCGTTCAGCTGTGGCTGCTGATCTACGGCGATGGTGTCTCCGAAACTTTCGATGACACGGTCAGCCAGTTTAAATCCTATATCTTTGTGCGCTAGCTCGCGACCACGGAAGAAAAGGGTGATTTTTACCTTGTGGCCGGCTTCTAGGAACCCGGTAACCTTCTTCATTTTGACCTCAAGGTCGTGATCACCAATCTTGAGTCCGAAACGCATCTGTTTCATATCAAGTGATTTGGTATTCCGCTTGTTGGCCTGTTGCTGCTTCGTTTTTTGGTAGTTATATTTGCCCCAATCGACAATTTTGACTACTGGTGGATCTGCATTAGGAGAGATTTCGACGAGGTCGAGTTCTTGCTCTTGTGCCAGGTTCAGGGCTTCTGCACGGCTCAAAATGCCGAGCTGTTTCCCGTCGCTGTCTACTACCCGAAGCTGTGGTGCCCGAATCGCTCCGTTCAGGCGAGTGCTAGTGCTGATAACTAGGATCTCCTTATGTGTTTTACGTTTGGCTATTGTAACAGATGTGAACAGCGGTAGCAAGTGCTACTGTGGCGGAATCGCCCGGTGGGGTAGTAGCTGGCTTGGATTGTTAGTCCAGAGGAGGAACTACTATGCGTAGGTTGTTGGACTGTTCAGGGTCCTTGGCCTTCCAAGCACCTAGGTCGCCTTCGTGCACGCCATAGGCATGGGCGGCGCTGATTACTTCAGCTCGAGTGCCGACTAACACTTTTGGCAACACTGCGTCCCCCTGTAGTCGCTTAGGGGGTAGGAATTGCTGCCATGTGCCGTCGGCGAGAATATCTTCCTGACCTGGGCGCGGAATTGCCGCATAGCTATGGTAGGCAGTGCCGTCCTGCCGCGCATCTACACCTTGCTCGACCATGTGTGTCACCATTGTTTTAGCAACCTCGTGACAGACGCGTTCACGGTGTATTGTCTCAGGGCTGTACCCTAGGAGTTCAGCTTGTATGGTGTAAGCATAATCCGCTGCCGCTTCGACGAAAGCCTGCTCTGGCGGCGCAACTTGTGCGGGTACGGATGTGTACATATATAAACATTAGCACTTTATATCTATTTTGTCAATTTAGGCTGTATGGTATGTGTGCGGTCGATACTGCAGCGCTTCGGCGATGTGTGCCGTAGCTATCACCTCTGAATCAGCCAGATCGGCAATGGTCCGGGCGACTTTTACGCTGCGCATATACGCCCGGGCACTCATACTGAAATGATTCGCCGCTTGGTCCAGGACGGCTTTCGCTGCAGTGTCTAATGCTGCCAGGGTTTTGAGCTCGCGATTCGTCATGTCGGCGTTCAGTTTTGCCGGATCTGCAAACCGCGTTGCTTGACGTGCACGTGCAGATAAGATGCGGTCTATAACAGAGTCGGTAGTAGCATCGTTTGGCGTAGTATTAGCCAGTAGCTGGCTATTATCAATCTCGTGCACATCTACGTACAGATCGATCCGGTCCAGTATCGGCCCGGAAAGCTTGCGGCGGTAATTGATAACCTGGTGCGGCAGGCAGCGGCATGGCTTGCTGGTCTGGTAATAACCACACGGGCAGGGGTTGGCGGTGGCTGCCAATATGAAATGGGCAGGGTAGTCGATGGTGTCTTTTGCGCGGGCGATGCTAACGGTGCGGCTTTCAAGTGGCTGGCGCAGCGCCTCGACGGCTACGCGGCCGAATTCCGGCAGCTCATCGAACAGCAGAACGCCCCGGTGCGCCAGGCTGAGTTCACCCGGGCGAACCCGGGCGCCTCCACCGATGATCGAGACGTTGCTGGCGCTGTGATGTGGGGCCCGGAACGGACGCGCCTGCACGATGCGGTTGAAATCGTTGCTTGCCAGGGAGTGCAGATGGGTGACCTCCAGCATTTCTTCACGGCTCAGCGGCGGCAGCAGGCTGGGCAGGGTGCGGGCCAGCATGCTTTTGCCGGTGCCGGGAGGGCCGCCGAGTAACAGGTTATGGCCTCCGGCGGCACTGATCTCGACAGCTCGCTTGCCAAGTTCCTGACCGATGACGTCATCCAGCGTAACTTCTGGTTGTACCACGTCGGCGATATCCATATGCTGTTCGGCCGTGTCGGTATCGACAGGCAGGATGGTTGCCGGGTCGTTCAGGTAGGTGAAGAGTTCCCGTAGCGTATCGACCGGTATGAGTGTGACGCCTGGCGCTAACACTGCTTGTGCCAGATTAGCTGAGGGGATGATGAACCGGCTGATGCCGTGCCGTTTGCCGACCATGATCTTGCCGATGATGCCGCGGATGGGCCGGACGGCACCTTCGAGTCCTAACTCGCCCAGGATGGCCGTCTGGGTGAGCGGGTCACGGACCTGCTTGCTGGCTACCAGGATCGCAGTCGCTACGCCCAGGTCGAATCCGGTGCTGTCTTTTGGCACGTCGGCTGGCGCCAGGTTGATGGTTATACGTTTGTGGGGTAGCTCCAGTTTGCTGGCGGCAAAGGCGCTGCGAATCCGCTCCCTGGCTTCGTCCACGGCTTTGTTGGCATAGCCTACGATCACGATATTGGGCAGGCTGTTGCTGAGTCCGCATTCAATCGTCACTATCAGGCCGTTTTGTCCTGATTCGACCAAGCTTAGTACGTTTCGACTTGCCTCCATAAGTACCGGAAATTGTATAACAAAGTGTAGGCAGTGCAAGGGTTTTTATAAGGGTAAGCGGTGTTGGGGACGGTCGGCAGGGAGGTAATCGTAAGGGGTTATAAATGAAAGAACGACTTGCGAGAAGTCGTTCTTATCTTTTGGCTTTTTTGTTTTTGAGCACTTTTTTTATTCAGTGCTATTGATATAGTAGAGCGTCCCCTGAATGGTGTCAACAAGAAAATGTAAGCATTTTGACAGTAAGCTGTGTATAACTTGACGCTAGTAAATGCGACAACGCGTGGGTCAGGCGGAAAAGACTAGGATTTGGGTTTGGGTGAGGCCATGAAGATGGAGCTCGCGCGTCGCAGCGGTATAGCAAGAGCTAGCCGGATAGTACTATATTTTTGATACGTGGATTTTCACCATGGCCGCCGGCAGGGCGTTTCGCGCCGGCTAGTCAGCAGGCTTATACGTACAAAAGGGTTACACGCGGACTTGTCAGGCTGCGTGCAGCATGACCCTGCCGGCGGCCATGGTGAAAATCCACTCAGCACTAACGACCCGCAGAAGGGTATTGACAAAACGCTTATGTTGGAGTAGGATAATAAGCAGTAAGTCAAAAACAAAAACGGTTCCTTAAGTAAAACTTACTAAACAAAAATATCGCTCGAACTGCCTTACAGGCAGGGAGAGCGGTCAGTCACAGCTGCAGGCGATAAGCGCTATATATTAATTTTTTATGGGCGGTTTTACTCGCCTGTGGCACCTTATTTATCATAAATGAATATGTTCTATCCGCATGTACCGCTCGGTACGATCTGCTGCTAGGGCATATTTTGGTTACCCGGTAGAATATAGCTATGGACATACGGAAACATCTCATACGTACGGGCATCGCCTGGGCATCGCTGCTTGGGTTCATGCTGCTGTTCCGGCCGCAAAGCCTACCGGTGATTTTGTTGATCGTGCCGTTCGTGCTGTTGTTCGTGGCACTGATGAGCCTGTGGGGACTCATTGTCCCCCTCATCAGGCGCGTAACAGGTAAGCGGGGCTATGCGGGCAGTCGTCGACTACGGATTACCGTGTGTGGCAGTCTGGTGCTGCTGATAATATTGCAATCACTCGGCCAGCTTACTATCCGGGACGTCGGGACCATTTTGGCGATTGCCGTACTTGGGTATTTATATATAGGCCGCAGCCGTTCCGAGCCCACAACCAGGTAGTGACTGTTATCTGGAGCTGTAGCGTTATATACTATATGCAGCTATGCCTCCAGAACAATCTCAAAACCAAATGAACCAGCCGTCATCACTCCCGCCGGTTCAGGCGCAACAAGTACAGCAAGCGGCATCCTTGCCTCCGGCAGCCTTGCAGCCTGCAGCTATGCCAGCGCCAGGTATGGGTACGTCTGCTGCGGAGCATCAGCCGCTCATACCGGTTTCGCAGCTGAAGACCCTCATCGTCCAGTATGGGACCAACCCATATACGTTTAATGCGGCTTTCCAACAGCTGAAGGCGAACTACTTGGCGGAGCGGTATCACATAGTACCCAATTCGGAAAAGAACTGATGGAAGCATTGGTTGTTGTCGGGATTATATTTGTAGCAGTATTAGTAATAGCAGGACCGGTGATGTTTTTGAAACAACGAAATGGGGCACGAGATGAAGTAGCGTATGAGCGAGCACTGGAGATGGTTGCCGTATTGATCCACTTGCCGCCGATCAGTGAAGATACAGAGGGGAACGGCCGTGATATCCGCGATATCGTTGACGAAAATATCTCAAAAGCGCAAATTATTTACAACATTATTGAAAGCACGACGCAGAAGAATTTCAAAAACTGGTGGTACGGACAGCGCCACTTCAGCTTTGAGATTATCGGCTCCCGCGGCTTCGTAAACCTGTATGCGGCAGTGCCCGCCGACATGCTTGATGTGCTCAAACAGGCCGTTACCAGTGCCTATCCGAGCGCCCGTCTGCAAGAAGTCCCCGAACACAATATTTTTAACGAGATCGGCGGGGTAAACGGGGTAGTGGGCGGCGAGTTCAATCTGAAAGAACCGTTTGCCTATCCTATTGCTACTTACCAGGATCTGAAGCGTGATGCGCTGCAGTCCATACTGAACGCACTGTCGGCACTCGACACTATAGAGGGAGCGGCGATCCAGATTCTCTTCCGTCCGGCGGATGGTAATTGGCGCAAGCAGGCAAGTGCGCATGCCAGCAAGAAGCGCCAGGGTAGCCACAACAAGAACGTGGGTGCGGCGATGCTTGCCCGGGACCTGATGACGGCGTTCGTAAAGCCGCCAGAGACCAAAGAAGGCGGCGACTCCCATAAGGCGCCCGAGCTAAGTTCACTGGAACAGTCTGTGGTCGATGCTATCGATGACAAGACACGGTATGCCGGCTTCGAGGTGACGATCCGTGCCATCGCATCCTCAAACATCTCACAGCGCGCACAAGCGATCATCAATAATATAGTCGCCAGTTTTTCGCTGTTCGACGCGCCGGGCAAGAACGGTTTTAAATATGAGCCCGCCAAAGACCCGGCAAAGCTCGCCATGGACTATGTACTGCGTATATTCCCGCGTCGCAAAAAGAGGAACATCATGAACTCTGTAGAACTGGCTACGCTGTTCCATTTCCCCGACCAGCGCAGCATCCCGACTTCGCAGTTGGAACGACAGGAGTCCAAGCAGGTGGATGGCCCGCGCAACATGCCGAGCGATGGTCTGCTGATGGGCTTCAATGTGTTCCGTGGCGTAAAGAAGCCAGTGCGTCTGGCTATCAAAGACCGCCAGCGGCATATGTATACGGTGGGGCAGACCGGTACTGGTAAATCTACCTATCTGGAAAACCTGGCCCTGCAGGACATGCTGAACGGCGACGGTTTCGCATTCGTGGACCCGCACGGTGATACGGTTGAAAAGTTACTCGCCATGGTTCCCAAAGAACGAACAGAAGATGTCATCTATTTCAGCCCGGGCGACATGGACTACCCGATGGGCCTTAACTTGTTCGAGTTCAACAATCCGGACCAGAAAGATTTCCTGATTCAGGAAGCAATCGGGATGCTCTACAAGTTGTACGATCCACAACATCAAGGTATCCTGGGGCCCCGCTACGAGAACCTGTTCCGTAACGCTGCGCTCACTGTTATGGCTGACCCGGCAGGGGGCACGTTCATCGATATTCCAAAGCTTTTCCGGGACCCGGAATTTGTGAAGCAAAAATTACAACACGTTACCGACCCGAGCGTCCGAGAATTCTGGGAAAAGGAAATGCCACAGAGCCAGCGGAGCAATGAATTCGGCGAAGTGGTCAGCTGGTTCGTGAGTAAATTCGGTGCCTTCTTAAGCAACGAGATGATGCGCAACATCATCGGGCAGACTAAGAGCGCATTCGATCTGCGCTATATTATGGACAACAAAAAGATCCTGCTGGTGAACCTGAGCAAGGGCCGTCTGGGTGATCTGAACAGCAAACTGCTGGGTATGGTATTCGTGATGAAGTTCCAGGCTGCAGCCATGAGCCGCAGCGACACGCCCGAAGACTTACGCCAGGACTTTGCGCTATACGTGGATGAGTTCCAGAACTTCAGCACCGACAGCTTTGCGACGATAATGAGTGAGGCTCGAAAATACCACCTGAACCTGATCGTTGCCAACCAGTTCACCACGCAGCTGACCGACGAGATCCGTGACGCCGTGTTCGGTAACATCGGTACTATTGTGAGCTTCCGTATCGGCCAGAATGATGTGGATGCGCTGAGCCGTTATTTCCAGCCGCAATTTGATGGGGATGATCTGCTGCGCATTCCTAACTACAACAGCATCGTGCGAACGCTGGTGGGCGGCGTGCCGACGCAGTCGTTCAGCATGGCCACGCTACCACCGCTCGGTAATCCCAACCCAGGCCTGGCTGATGCACTTAAGCAGCTGTCCGCTGCCAAGTATGGCAAGCCGAAAGCCGTCGTAGAGAAGGCGATCTTCGACCGCTTGGCGACCATCGAGCCTGCCAAGCCGGCCGCAAAGCCGTTCCAGAATCCGTTTGCTGGTGGTGCCGGAGCGCCTGCTGGTTCTGGCGGCCGCCCAGGTTTCGCTTCGGCTTCTCCCGCGCCGCTGGGTAATCCAGCTGGCCAGCGACCTGCAGCGGCCCCGACTCCCGCGGCGCCAGCGGCTCCGGCCTCATTCCTGGATGAATGGCTGGCCAAGCAGCGGGCGAGTGCTCCGGCTCCGGCGTTGTCTCCGGCCCGCCAATCCTTGCCGGCACAATCTGCCACCGCTCCCGGGCAGAGTCCGTTCAGTGAGCCGACGGCCGTTCCGGCTGCGCCAGCTCCTGTTATGCCTGCGGCGACCGCTCAACCGGCTCCGGCCGCCGAGGTCTCTCAGGGCAATGTGTCGAGCGCACAGCTTGATCAGCAGGAGATCGATGATATCGCCAGCGAACTCAAGAAAACACTTCGTCCTGCCGAGCAGAAACCGGTTCCGGCAGGGACTGAGATACCCGTTGCGGCAGACGCTGCCGCCGTGGTGCCCACGCCCGTAACACCTGTCCTGCAGCCGACACCGGTCGTCGAGGCACCCAAGCAACCTGAGCAAGCGGAAGCGCCAAAAGAAGGAGTATTGCACCTTAATCGCGGCCCGGCACCCAACCCCGATGACACCATATTCATTGACAATGAGGGTAAACTGCATGCGCCAAACGAGGCGGATGACGTCGCCCCCAAAGCCTCATAGAGGCCTGCCAGCAGCTTTTTGAATGCCAGGAGCAGTATTTTGCGTGTACGGGGTCAAACCCTTGTTACACGGCCTCAAATACGGTATACTGGATCCTAGCAATAAGGTGTAAACAAAGTTCTTGAGGAGAGGGTAGTAACAGTGGCTGACCAAAAGGGATATTCGTCTGATCAGATTCAGGTGCTCGAGGGCTTGGACCCCGTTCGTAAGCGCCCCGGCATGTATATCGGTAGTACCGGCCCCGATGGCCTGCACCACATGGTGTGGGAAATCGTGGATAACGGCATCGATGAGGCGCTGGCGGGGCATGCTACGCACGTCATGGTGACAATGCTCGCCGATGGCGGTATTACCGTATACGATGACGGCCGCGGTATACCGACGGATATCCACCCTAAGACAGGCAAGAGTACCGTAGAGACGGTGCTCACCGTGCTGCATGCCGGCGGTAAGTTCGGTGGTGGTGGATACAAAGTATCCGGTGGTCTGCACGGCGTGGGCTCCAGCGTGGTGAATGCGCTCTCCAGCAAGCTTATCGTGAACATCTACCGCGATGGTAAGGTTCACCACCAGGAATACGCCAAAGGTATCCCGGTGAGCGACCTGGCTGTAATCGGCAAATCTCCTGCCGACCGCCCGCACGGCACAGAAATCACGTTTTACCCCGATGACACCATCTTCAAGGAAAGCACGACATTCAGCTACGACACTATCCTTGATCGTCTGCGCCATGCTGCATACCTCACAAAAGGTATCAGGACTACTCTTATTAACGATGCTACCGGCCAAAAATATAGTTTTTATTTTGAGGGCGGTATACAGAGCTATGTCAAACATCTCAACATCGGCCGCGAGCCGGTGGACGACGATGTGTTCTACGTGGACCGCGAGGTCAAAGATAGCCAGGTGGAGATTGCTATGCAGTACACCGATAGCTACACCGAAACTATCAAGCAGTTCGCCAACAACGTGGTCAATCCCGGTGGTGGTTCCCACCTGACTGGTTTCCGTACGGCGCTGACGCGGGTTATCAACGAATACGCCCGTAAGAGCGGTCTGCTCAAAGAAAAAGAAGAGAACCTGAGCGGTGAAGACACCCGTGAAGGTCTGACCGCTATTATTTTGGTCAAGCTGCCTGATCCGCAGTTCGAGGGTCAGACCAAGGACAAGCTGGGTAACCCGGAAGTCCGCGGTTACGTAGAGTCCGTGATGGCTGAATATTTCAGTTACTACCTGGAAGAGCACCCGGCTATTGGGCGCAAGATCGTCGGCAAGGCGCTGCTGGCCGCCCGTGCCCGCAAAGCTGCCCGCGCTGCCCGCGAGAACATCATCCGAAAGGGTGTTTTGGACGGCGCAAGCATGCCTGGCAAGCTGGCCGACTGCAGCAGTAAAGACCCGGCAAGCTCGGAAATCTACTTGGTAGAGGGTGACTCCGCCGGTGGTTCTGCTAAGACTGGGCGTGACAGCAAAACACAGGCGATCCTGCCGCTACGCGGTAAGGTGCTCAATGTGGAGCGTGCCCGGCTGGACAAGATGTTGGCCAACAACGAAATCGTCAGCCTTATCAAGGCACTGGGCGTGGGTATCGAAGACTCATTCAGTATCAGCGGCCTGCGTTACCACCGTATCATCATCATGACTGATGCCGATGTCGATGGTAGCCACATCGCGACGCTGCTGATGACATTCTTCTTCCGCTACATGAAAGAAGTCGTGGATGGTGGGCATGTGTATCTGGCTAAGCCGCCGCTGTTCGAGCTGGTAAAACCAGGCCGTAAGAGCAGCGTGTTCATATACGACGAAGCTGAGCTGGAAACTACGCTGGACGCTACCATTGCCAAGCGCAAGGAAGAGGGCCTCAAGGTAGAAGACACCGCTGAGCGCTTCCGCCAGGCTGGTTTCGTAGAGCAGAAGCGCTACAAGGGCCTGGGCGAAATGGATGCCGAACAACTGTTCGAGACCACCATGAACCCCGACAAGCGCGTACTGGTGCAGGTAAAGGTCGATGATGCTGAAAAAGCGGATGCAATCTTTAACAAGCTGATGGGCACCGAAGTGGAGCTGCGCAAGAACTTTATTCAAGCCAACGCTAAGTTTGTAAAGGACCTGGATATCTAAGATGGCAGACGCATTTAACACTCCCAAAAATTCTAGCACACCCGACAACAACGAACCATTGGAAGGCGAAATCCTAGAAACACCATTCGACCAGCCGGCTATGACCGAGAAGATCTCGGTCGACGTGCTGGATTCCGGCCACTCCCGCGTGGTCGAAGGCCGCACCATGGAGAACGTCATGGAGGACAACTACCTCCGTTATTCCATGAGTGTGATCATCGACCGTGCACTACCGGACGTGCGTGACGGCCTCAAGCCGGTCCACCGCCGTATTTTGTACTCCATGAACGAAGACGGTCTGCGTTCCTCATCGAGGCACCGCAAGAGTGCCAACGTGGTCGGTGCAGTAATGGGTAAGTATCACCCGCACGGTGATAGCTCAATCTACGATAGTATGGTCCGCCTGGCACAGCCATGGTCTACACGCTATCTGCTGGTAAACGGGCAGGGTAACTTCGGTAGCATGGACGGAGATCCACCGGCTGCTATGCGTTACACCGAGGCTAAGCTGCACCGCCTGGCCGATGAGATCCTGTTGGACATCGACAAAGAAACCGTCGATTTCCGCGACACCTACGACGGTGAAGGCCAGGAGCCGACCGTGCTGCCAGCCAAATTGCCAAACTTGTTGTTGAACGGACAACTAGGTATCGCCGTCGGTATGGCTACCAATATCCCGCCACATAACCTCGGTGAAGTCATCGATGCTACAGTCTACAAGATCGACCATCCAGATGCGTCGCTTGACGACCTGCTGAAGTTCATCAAGGGGCCAGATTTCCCGACCGGCGGCGTATTGTACGGTGCTGATAGCTTGCGCCAGGCGTATGCGACCGGCCGTGGTGGTATCGTCACCCGTGGTATTGCCGAAATCGTGGAAGGCAACAAGGGACGACACCAGATCGTCATTACCGAAATCCCCTATGCACTGAACAAGGAAAGTCTGGTCATCAAGAT
>Ga0247778_1001145_pt1 | contig 13918 bp, 21 predicted proteins | sample UWRJL049202B5_FD_179939 | JGI IMG/M metagenome (GOLD analysis project Ga0247778, IMG submission 179939) | Plant litter microbial communities from Arlington Agricultural Research Station in Wisconsin, United States - UWRJ-L049-202B-5 | ecosystem: Environmental > Terrestrial > Plant litter >... | reverse complement strand
CTCCCCCCTCCCCCAACAAATCCGAAAATTTCCACCGCTAAACTAGCCTCCCAAATTTTCTTTTAATCGGCGAGAAGATTTTAGGTACCGGTATATTTATTTCTTTGGTACCGTATTTTGTTGAGGCTAGTTAAGTGGGGTTTTTTGTGCTAGTGGGGAAATGGGTGGGTGATGGAGCTAGGTAATGGGGGTGCGAGGTGTGGGGATAGAAGATTGAGGTGTGGTATGGCGTGTCGGGGGTATATGGAATGGAGATTGGAAGAGACGAGGACGAGCGTGGTGTTGTGGTTTGTTGGCTTGATGACTGCTTGTAAGATTTGGTTTAGATGAGACGGATGGGCGGCTTGTTAGTTTTGATGTACTTTTGGAGGAGTGGTGGTGGATGGTTTATTTGCTTTCACATGAACGTGGAGTTTATGAAAGGGCATTAGTATCTCGAAGCTCAATACAGATGCTTTTGTGTGGCTGCTGCAATATTCCAGAGTGGTCGCTAGAGGCTAGAAGATACCCTCGCCTCTTGGTTCATGAGTTTGTGTTTGTATTGTTCCTGCTAGTGTCGTGAGACATTTCGGGTCTGTATTTCTTTCATCTTTCCTCCATGAAGCACTTCTATGACACCCGTCTTGTCCCCAACAAATACTCTCAGTATGCTTTCAATCCCAACCAGGTTTTCCCCAGCCCAAAGCCAGAGAAATTTAACCCCTTTCATCCCATCATCAAACATAAATTCCCATCACCGTCCAGCCCACCCAAAATTCCCACCCATCCCCCCAATACCCCCCAACCCCGCCCCTCTACTCTCATTAACCGGCCTCTTCGCCACCTTCCCCTGACTCTTAACCCCCTCAACCACCCTCTCCAAACCCGTCTCAATCACCACCCCACCCACCACCATCTCCGCCAGCACCGCATGCAGCGTCTCAAAATTAAATATTAAATCCAACTCACACACATTCTCGAACAACCTATCCAGCGCCTCCACATATACCTGTATCAAATCTATCAACGCCAGCGGAGATTCCGTACTCGTCGATATGATAATGAAAAATAAGGTAGCATAGTGCCGGTAAGTGACGAGAGAGGGCGTATCGTTTGAGGTTGATGTGTTTGTGTTGGAGGAGGGAGGAGGCGCGAGGAGGGGTGGGAGAGGCAGGAAGTTGCAGGAGCCTGGGGGCCGGTTTGATACTAGGGTGAAGATTTCGGAGATGAGGCGTTGTTGGACTGAGGTATCCTATTTTTCGGCCCTTCTGATCAGCCTCTAATTCTATAGGAATGAACGAGAGTAGCAGGGTAAGGAGGAAAAAAGTACCAGCTGCGTGTAAAATTTTGTTAAGCGCGGCTGGCCGGCGTTGTTGAAGACCAGCATCGCGTTAATCATCTTGGCGGTCGTCTGGGAGGATGGGGATGCTGGATTGCAAGGTTCGTTGGCGCGGGAAAGGGCTGGAAATAGACGCGGTTTGGTTTAAAGGAACATTGTATGGTTACCTGGTGGAGATGCGCGTAGGGCTGACGGGGGAGGTGGCCGTGGGGAGGCTGTGAAGGTTCTTGGAGGAAGGATGAGACGAGAGAAGGCTGAGGCTGGTTGATGGGAGTCGTCGCTAATCTGTCCAATGTGCAAGTGTGGGGTAATGTAGCTGTACCTTGCGACTTTATCCAAGCTCCCGTTCCGTATCGTAATCCGTATCGTTTCTATTCTAAACCTCACACGAACGAACACGAACTACACGATACGAATCATCCGCATCAGTCATCAATTCGAAATCAACCACAGTCGCTCCTTTACAACTTTCCCATCTCGATCTCGATCCTACGAAAAAAACAATGTCACGTACAGCCCTCACCTCTCTAGCCCGCAATGCCACCCGCCAATTGCAATTCGCGCCCAGAACCACAGCTATTCCCCTGCGCAGCAGTTCCAGCTCTCTCCTAACCCGCCCCTTTCCCACACGGGCCCTCAGCAGCAGCCCCCAAAGGCCCTTCAGCTCAAGCAAGCCCCAGCACAAAGGCATCTCCCCCGAAACCGACAACCCGCAACCCAAAGAAGCCGAACCCAACCCCAACGCATCGTCCTCCGCGCCGGCGGAATTGAGCGCGGAGCGGTATGCGGAGCTGAGTGATACGTATATGGATGCGCTGGTTGAGAAGCTGGAGCAGCTGCAGGAGGAGAATGAGCAGATTGATGTTGAGTATAGCGTTTGTCTCTCCCCCTGCTTTCCCCCTTCCCTTTATTTACGTTCACAATTTTCATTGGATGATTAAGGAAATGGCATTGGGATTGCAATTGGGCTAATACTTTATTGGTGATGGATACAGGCCGGTGTATTAACACTCACCCTCCCCCCCTCCGGCACCTACGTAATCAACAAACAACCGCCCAACCGCCAAATCTGGCTCTCATCCCCCATTTCCGGGCCCAAACGCTACGATTTTGTCGTCGCGAGCGAGGGACAGGATGCGAAAGAGGGGACGGGCAGTGGGAAGTGGGTTTATCTTAGGGATGGGAGTACGCTTGATGACTTGTTGTTGGCGGAGGCTGGGGTGGATATGAGTGATCCTTATGCGCCGGTTCCGCATTTGGGGGAATAGAGGAAAGGGATAGAAGAGCTGGGTGGACTGTGGAACGTTTGAGGGGTTGGGGTTTGGGGATTGAGGTTGGGGGCTGGACTGGTTACAGTTACGGCTACCAGGGATTCAACTTAGGAACGGGGGTTTATGTCATTGCTGAAAAGAATAAAAGATTGCAAGCGCGAGTTTGTATGTATGTGTAGCAAGCGGGAATGGAGTTTTCACTTTCTCTGGGCAATCCAATTGTCTAAAATCAAAGGCAGACCATCGTGGAGTCGCATTGAGTACTCGTAGGAATATGTTTCTAGGCATCAGATTATACCATGATCCAAGTCATGAATGGGATTGTGTTGTGTCTCAGTATTCGGAATTTCACTTTAGCTAAATCCATGGAGTTTACGCTTTCATTTTCCAGGGTTGAGAAATTGAGGGGTTTGTCAAAAAATTTTCCTTGTACAAGATCAACAGCCGCAATTAGTAGGGATAATCAGCTTTGTCATTTGATGTAGACCTGGCTATGGATGCCTAGGTAGGATTGAATTTCAAATCTAGAGATTTGTTAGGACGGTGATCTTCGATATTCAATATTTTCAATATTCAGCATAAGCTCGCAATTAGCTCGTGTAAAATCCTCATGCTCAATGAGCTCGTGTAAACTGACAAATTTAGATCATTGGATTGTCTATAAACTAAAGCTATCCTTCGAATCTGCCTTGCGAGTCCCTCTACGCTTCGTTTCTGCCTTGGTCGTTGCTCAACTTTCCTTCAGAAATAGTCAAAGCGGCCAAGTCAGGATTAATTGGCCGAGAGTTCGAAAATCATGTAGGAGCCGCTTCGCAACTCCTTTGGAATAGACGACGCCGTTGATAATAAGGTTAATGCTTATTTCGACGCCAAGGGGGTTGTGAATTTGTGAAGGGCGTGTTAGTAACTCAGTGGCACTCAACCGCAGAACCGCACCGTACAAGTGCTTCGAGGCTGAAGATGCGCCGTGAGCTTTAGTGGACTCGCGCAGCGAGGACGAATAATTCGACAGCGGAAGTACTAATCCGACAGCGGTAATTCAACGGCGGAAGCACTAGGCTCTGCGCCTCACAGCGACATGCACTTCTTTCGCTTTTTACCCGCGGCGCTTCCGGCGGCAGAGTGGCTGCCAATCAGATTCTCGGTATCGTGTTCGAAGGCCAATGAAAGTTGTGCAAATCCCCCTGGCACTGCGGCTGGTATGATGTTCCTGCAGGAAAGTGGGATGCGCCAATATCACTTTGTGCGGTGTTGAAGAACAGGCCGCATGTTTCTGGACCTCTTCGAGATTTCGATTATGCAAGGTGCTTCTTCTGTCCTTGAACTAATGCCGGACTTAGCGACGAAGCCATACCCCATTGCTCCCATCGAGGCCGTGAGGCTTGCAGTATGATCCAAATCTCAGCGTATGATCTGCCAATGAGGTCGTTCGATCCGTATTTCGACCAATCCTGAGAGCCATCTTTGCTTCACAACGTTGGATCCGCGCTTCAGGCTTCCCTTCGATCCACCGGTCCATCTTGTTGGGAATATACGCGCTCCTTCGACGTCGTCATCGCGGCTATCGTTGCTCATGCAGCCGCAACTGGCACCTGCTCGCTGGCAGTTTCCTTCTCTTGCTCCGGGGGTTTTGGCAAATCGTCCTAATTAGACACCCATGTCAGCATTTTCATCCTGGTCTGGAATATGTAGCTCCCGGATCTGGTTTGTGCGTTTATGACAAATGACCTCGGCACTCACCACTTCGAAAATAACGCGTATCATCAGGCTGCAGCTTGGGCACACCGCAATATCTTCTTTGTCGCGCAGGTCGGCGATGGCGATCTCGAAGCGGTCGCCGCACGGGCAAGGGTAGTGGTAGATTTCCAGGGTGGGATCGTAGGTCATGTCCTCTATCTCTATCTCGTCGTAGATGTTCTCTGCCATGGCGGGCGATGAGGTGTAGCTTGGTGCTGGCTTGGTGGTGGAGAAAATCTTGTTTGAGGATGGGTGATGATGACCAACGGGCGACATTTGGCCGTGAAGAAATTTGTCCTCGAGGCTGTAGCCTCGTGCTAGTCCAGATTGGGCTGAATACGACGGTGACTATTTATAGCATTTTCAACGTCGAACCTTCCTCATCTCCAGCAATTTTGTTCCATGACCAATGACCAACCTCCAAGCGAATCACTTAAGGTTATTACACACGTTATTCCCATGCACACCCGGTACCTAGATATCCTCCGCAAGTAGCTCCTCGCACTTTTGCACCAATTAGAAGCAAAGCACATTGCTTACGCCAAGCTCTGCCACATGTCACGGCATCCCCGCCCTCATCTTTTCCAGAATTGGGGTGGAGATGGAATTTTCATGGCTGCATTTGCTGCTTCACACTTTCTGGGAGGCTAGGAGCAATGTGAAAAGTCACTAGATTGGTATTCTCCCAATATTTTGTACGTGAACACCGTGCAGTGTCCCAGCATTCTCTTGACCAGAATCCTCCATTCGGCCTTGGCCAGCACCATTAAAACATTACACCAAAGACAGTCCAGGTAGGATGTATAGGAATTGACCACCGGTATACAGGTTTTGAGAGCCTCATGGCCAGCACTAACTACCAGGAAAAGCTACCTAGTCGCCATGAAGCAGCCACATACGATATTCCGCAACTCCGAGAACCTAATCGCGTTACTAACATCTCAGCGAATAAAGGCAATCTCAGTATCATATCATATGATAGCTGTCAGAATCAAACCTTAAATGGACAGTCCTGTTCTGGGTCTAGCCTCACATAGCTCCGGCTTAAGTCCTAGCTCTTGATAGTTAGCTGTCCATGGAGTCTTTCTCCGTTTGCGATCCTAGTCTACGAGAGCCATCTTCAGAACCTGGTATTTTTTGATGCAGCGCCGCGCATTTGCAACGTCGCAAGCGCTTCTCAAGATCCAGCACTCTGGTCTAATGCACCAGCTTCGCTTGCACTTGTGGTGTGAGTTTCGTTGCTGACCTCATTATGGCCGACAGAATAGGTCTGGTCAGCATCCTCATATGGCTTATGAAGCACAATGTGGCCTCAGGGTACCATAGCAGTATTCATGATCGCTCCCAGGGGGGACTCCTACTCGGCTCAGCCTTACTTGTACAATAAAACGTCCCGCCCTATGAGCATGTCCTTCGGGCTTGCCACACGTCACAAAATTTGTGGCACGGATCTCCTTTGAGTAATCCGTCCGGACCGTCAAAGCCAAATTCACAATTACCTTGCTGTTTCCCCGGTCCCAGTTATCCAGCAGGCCTGCAATCCCTTTCTTCAGCCTTAAATTATTAATGTGGCCGACCTAATGTTTCCGACGGTCGCCCTAGACTCTAAATTATCATGTTCATGCACAGCCGCTGCCGCCTTCATCAGCCACTACTCCAGCTCCCACCCCTGCAATCACTAGACGGACCGGCCATGCCCATTGGAGGTGAGACTATCCTTCTGGAACAGGTTTATTCTCCTAGTCTACCTAAGATACCTAAGCCTTGTGGGCCCAAGAAGTAAAGGATGACTGGGGGCTAAATGTACTAACTCCCCCCTCCATCACAGCTTTCTTACTAGAATGCTCCACTTCAGCCATTGCACTTGTTCCTTGCTTACGCCACAGGGGACCTCCCTCCACGGGATATCGACCAATGGGGAAATCAGCTACCGGGCAAGATCTGGATCAAGAAAGTATAACAACCAACCGCCACTTTCTCGAACCGCCGTTGTGGTAACAGCCGCAGCCGTTCTTGCATAAGTTAGGGATTCTCTGTTTGCTTTTTTTGCCTCGTATACTTCTACTATATCACTTTCTCAGTCGATCATTTCTCTCTCCTCAGCAATGGCTGATAAAGATTCCAAAAAACCGGCTGTTGTCCGAAAAAGAGCTTCAACTCCTAGAAGCAAGACGGGATGCATCACTTGCAAGTAAGTTTTGATTCCAATTATTCTGTTTCAACTCGTTGCACTTTTCGAAAAACGTCCACGCACAAATCATCTTCTTATTTCACTTCTTTTGTTCGTTTCCTAATGTTCTTTCTTTTCAGAATCAGGAGACTCAAATGCGGAGAAGAAAAACCACGCTGCCAACGATGCGTCAAGTCCGGGTGGCAATGCGACGGCTATGAGACACCTGCAGAATCATCATCTTCCAAATCTGCGCTGCAACCAACCGCTGGCCTTGCTCCTCTGCGTCCTCGTTCTCGATCACCTCTGTCTGCAAGACCCCATGGGGCGCCATCTGGTGCACCTCCCCGAAGTCCGGCTAGGTCCCCAAGTTTTCCACTAGACGCGCAGGAGCAAAATTACTTTCAATTATTCGCATCAGAGAACTGGACTGATCTCTTAGGAGGCAAAGCTTTCTTCTGGCGAGACTTTGCTCTGCAAGAAAGCCAAACCAACTCATGCGTTCGACACGCTCTTGTGGCGATCGTAGCTCTGGCGATGAGCACTCAGAAGACGGCGAGCGGGATTCACCTGATGGACGTTTCGCAAGGCTATCATCGAGAGTTTGCGCTACAACAATACCAAAAAGCCATCCGAAGTCTTCGAGAAAGCATCGGCGATCTAGACAAAGCAGAAAATTCTAGGAAGACTCTCATTTCTTGCTTGGTGCTTGCCTTTTTTGACAATTTCATCGGCAATGGCGGGTTTGCAGTTCAGCACGTACGCTACGCGCGCAACATTCTCCTAAATTCGGCGCCAATGCAAGTCCCTTTAGAGAAACCGGCAGCGAATGACTTCGAAGGTACCCTCTTACACATGTTCATCCGGTTAGACATGGAAGAAGCCCTCGCAATGGGCGTTGACGACAGCCGGACATTCGTGGTTATGTCGCAAGATCACACACCAATCCTGCTCCCAGAGGTTTTCAACTCCTTAGAAGAAGCACAGGGCTACGAAGCACAAATCCTCTGGGAAGGCTACCATTATTTTTACAGGACGACATATTGCGAACACATTCCCCGAGAAGCAGTGCCCAGAGATGTCGTAGAGTACAGACTCAACATGATAAATCAACTTTACAGCTTCCACGCAGCTTTGGAACCGCTGATTTTACAAACGCCTCCACAGCAAGGAGTCCACCCCTTATCAACTATAGCAGCAGTAAAGCTCTGCACTGTTGACTTTCTCATCCGTCTACTCCTATCCCTCAACACCCCCGAAGTAGAATCCGATGCCCTCCTCCCCTATTTCGAATACATCTTCTCCACCTGCCGCGATATCCTCGAATATGAGTCCGAAATAGACGCTACAACAGGTTCGTACCCTTCCATCCCTCACACAAAACACTCAAAACTAACACCCCCACCCACAGACCACGAAATCTACACGCACGAAGTGCGCGCCCTCGGCCCACTCTCCCTCCTAACCCTAAAATGCCGCAACACCTCTCTCCGCCGCAGCGCCATCTCGCTTCTCCTCTCCTCCCACCGTCGCGAATATATGTACGATTCCCTCATTGCTGGCCAAGTCGCTGCCTGGGTCATGAGTCTCGAGGAAGAAGGCATGGATGAGATTGGGTTTATACCGGAGGAGAAGAGGGCTTGGGGCGTTTGTGTGGAGACGGATTTGCAGAGGAGGGTTGCCAGGGTTAGGTGTAAAGTTGGGAGGAAGGGGACGGGATTGTGGAGGGAGGAGAGGACGGAGGTTAGTTGGTAGGGAGGGGAGGGGGACTTGCTGGCGAGTCGAGCAGAGCAAAAATTGGAATGAGGGGGTTTGAATGGGAAATTTGCTTGGGAATGGGAGCTTTGTTCTGTGAATTGGCATTGGGATTGGTTAGGTAGGGAGGAAAATTGGGTTTGGAAGCAAGCGTCACATTGGTGGAGTTGAGATTTTCTGAAATTGGGATAGTAGTATAGTGGTAAAAGGTACAGTACATAAAATTCATTGCACGGCGTTCTCAATTCGCATCATCAAAATTCCCAAGTTCCACACATTTTTTCTTCAACCCCACCAGCCCCCTTACCCCTCCCTCCTCGCTCCTCGGTCCTTCCTCCTTATGTAACAACAGGAGTGAGCGAGCTGACTCAGACCCGTCACGAACATGGGGTCGGAAAGTGGATTGAAGTAATTGGTTCAGAGGAAACGCGATGAGGTAATTGGAGGGGCATTTCGCAGCTGTAAGATTTACGAGTCTAGTCAAGTAATTACCGATTCTCACCCAATATAAGCACTTTTTAATTTAATTTCACTCGAGAGCTTGAGCTAGGGAGGACCTAAAACGGAAGTCACTCGCGACCAATCTCAGCTCAGGTAATAAATTTTTGATGCCAGAGGAAAGTATTCATGCCTTACAATAATATGTCTCTCTTGGCGAGAAAATCAGCTTCACCACTAGGCTCCAGGCTCCAGCATAAAAACAAAACTCAAGTCTTGATTCCCGGTCGGATTCGCGTTCGCTTCTCGTTCATCACCAGCATCACCGTCCGTGCACTGTCAGCTACATAGATTTACGGTACGGTACCAGATCTGGCAATCTTGGATCTTAGTCATCATACGCATTTTTCATAATACGGGGTTACACACACAAGCAGTACGGTATCTTATATGCCGTTCTCGGCCCCGTTTCCCGATGGATGGTGCCGAACACGTGTCGGGAACGAGCTAGTTCTACAGTGACCTGGAGTGCATGAACGAAGCGTTGTTGGATTTTACGCGTACTGGTACGAGGCCCCGCGTTTCGAGCCGCTGCTGGAGATCGACGTTGGCGTGGCGCGCATATAGTATGGTGGGGGCTGGGTGTTGGATGTTGGATATCGTGTAGTGCCGAAATCGAGAAGGAAGAGGATGGTTTGATTTGAGGGAGGGTTGGAAGTGTTGGTGTGTGAGCCTCACTTGAGGCTTTTTGGTACCTGCATTGAGGGCAAAACACCAAGGTTCAGGTGTCCACGGGTGGCCTACAGGCCAGGGAAATTTATTCCAAAGTTGGGAATGGTTGCAATTTGGGACCGTAATCGGGTACGCGGCTCCGGCTTACAATACAGTGAAGCATGGGTCACTATTGGTATGTTCGTTTGTTTTGTCAAAGGGCGATCATCTGGGGAAAGCCGGTCACTGTGGTATCGGGGGCTGGGAGCGGCAGGACGTCGGGGTGGGGACGAATGATGGCGCTTGAGATGCCGAAAGGGGTGGCTTTTAGGCAACGGTCAATTGTGTCGTATAACATCGAGGCTGAAGATCCGAAGCTTCGGGGCCGGGAGTTACCTTCTTTCATCTCCGGACTCCGGAGCAACAATTCGTCACGTTATTTGCGTAGTCGAAGAGTCTGCGGAAAGCAATCGGGATTCCTTCGCAAGTGCGATTCCCCAGATGTTTGAGACCGGATAATGACCAGGAGAATACTTCATGCTTCCAAGCGGCGTAGCCAGAGTCATTGTTGGCAAGTGACCTGATACTTCTGAGCGCTTGCGAGGTCGTCGAAGCGAGAAAATGCTTCTTGTCTAAGACTGGAGTTCTGTCATGATGAGCAATTGTGGTATATTTGCGAATGGTATCTTTTTTTGGCCCCTGGCAAGTGCCTCCACGAATCAGACCTGGACCTAAAGCTTGCCCTGTCCCTGAGATGCCCTGCTGCAGTCGCGAATCTTCACCCCACGATTGGCGAATCCGTTCAGGGCCAACTTCTGCTCGTAATCTCGTCGCGGCTCGCGTCAAAGAAAAACCAAATATTTGGTAAGATGCAATGCAAGTCATCACTAAAATACTCGCGTGCATCCACAATTTATCCTCCAGACGCGCAATAATTGGCGGGTGGCTTGTGTCATCGCTGACGACAGGCGCTGATAGGGCTGCACGCGTCTTTTTTCGGCCCCCCGCGCTCCTATTTTGGCGTGGGGCTGAGCGCTTAGACAGAATCAGCAGCGTTAATAGGGGTATTGCCGGTGTTATCTTTGAACACCACCTTTTTCTGTCCCCAACTGCAGAATCGGCACCAAGAAATTGCATGGAAACCAACAGCCAAATCCTTGGGCGAGGCTTTTTCACTGTATGCGAGACAGTCACTTGGGTGTGCCCACCCTTTTAGATCCCCAAGGACGTCACCATGTATTGCAGGATGTGCATCGCCCCTCTTTGTGCAACCTGATTTTTGGGAACGCATAGGTATATCACCAGGCGCAGCCGCTGCCTGTCGCATCTTACGGGTTCCCTCGAGGCTTTCTGAGGAATCATCGTCGATGTTCCATGTGTTGTGTCATCCTATTTCGCCTTCTTTCTTTTCGGTGTATTATTAGTAGTGTTTCCCCTTCCCCATGTACATTTTCGATGCGCTTCTACACAGTCAGTTTCTTCGACATTTATTACTCCCCTTTCAGAGCATGTTTTCCAGCATTCGAAATCAAAATCAACCACAGCAACATTACATATCACGATCAGCTGCGAATGATTTGGAAACTGCGCGACAGGGGCAGGCGTGGCCTTTGCCACTTCGAATCAGCGCCGGGGGCCGGTTGAGGAAGGGGGTTGGGAATTACGAGCGGGATCTGAAGAAATTGGAGCACAGGACAGACTCGGATCTTCTCGAGAAGCTTTTTTGGTATCAGGAGTTTGGATCAAGATCTGCGCAGGGCTTTCGATTTTCTGAGGGCGAGACATTTGGAACGGGGTTGATCAAGTTACGGCAGACCTTGAGGCAGTCATCTAAGTCATCCAGCTCATTTCTACAGCTATGGTAGGTAATGCCGGTTTTGAGAGAGAATATAAGTTAAAACTTGAGTAGTATCATCAACACGACACCCGCATCTGCCAAAATTGCGTCATGGTCTACTCGTTTACTGGCTTCTATGAGGGGACGGCTGCACGAGTTTCTGGTCTTCCCACGATGGGTCATTGGCATTGAACTAGAGCAGGCTTGGGGAGGATTATGCGAGTGCGCCTGCAAGAGTATTGAAAGAGCAGAGCAAATGTTGAAGGTCGAGCAATTGTCACTTCCGGAGTTTCGGCGTCAGTTTCTTTCACATTCCTTCTCGCATTGCAAATGCAGAGATTTCAGAGTGGCCGGAATACCAAATTCAAGCGGCATGGGATTGAGAGAGACGAAAGATTCAGATCGCGCTGCCCTGAGAGCAGACATGAAGCTAGGAGATCCTAGGCCGCGGCGGTTTCCGAGGTTCCGGCTTGAACTCCCTTCGAGAGGTACGGATGACCCCTCGGTCATGATAAGATTGTAAACCTAAGGGCTAATTGATTATAGGACGAGAAGAGACCTCACCTTCAGCCAAATCACAACTAGCCCAATGTTGTCGGATATTTGATCGAACGACAGCTTCCTTCACCTTCTGCTGGCAACGCACAGCCCCGAAATACAATGGCGGAATCGACAACTTCCTCTGGGAACGACACAGCCTACCACCAACATGTGACTATGCAGAAATATTTTTCCAAGATGATCGTGCCTTGCCTGGACCTCGTCGGGTTCTGATGACATGTAGTCACACCCTAGAGGGACGCGGGACTTCGCCGATCATGGACGACTTCAAGTTCTTGTTAAAGCCTAGGAGGGCAGATGAGCCGGACGTATGGCCATTTATGCTTTTGCTTCAGTCAAACCCTCATAGCGACGGATACAGCCTTCTTCCAATTTTCATTGTCCTGCAGGAAATCATTGGCGATACTGCTACGTTTCTGCATCAAGCCTTTGACGAGATCATGAGACTGGTAAGTTGCAATTCTTGGTCACACCCAAAACTTTCGGGCATTTGGACTAGATTAAAACCTGTGATCAGGGAATATTATGCTGACATTCGAGACTAATAGTCTTTCGCCGGTCGAACAGATGCTTCAGTGTCCAAGGTACAATATCTTTGCCACTTGGACGACTGCCGAGAGAGTGCCCTCATGGGATTGACCCACGCATACTCAGTTAGCAAAGACGTCTCGTCTATCTTGAGGCGACGAAGACCGGAGAATACACCTGTGACAATCGAAGCGGAGTATCTCAAAGAAAAACAAGCTGACATGGAATTTCTGATCGAGCAACTCGAAGAGACCTTGAGAGACCGGATACGGGTGGAATCTGTTCAGATGAAGGAACACCGAATGCTCGTTCAATGCCGGCAGATTTCGACCCTCACATACCTAGGATTCATCTTCTTGCCATTATTCTTCATTACTGTGAGATTATAGTTCCTTTTCAACTTGAAGACAAGTGCTAACAGATCAGGGCATGCTCAGCATGAATGTGAGCGACCCAGTGACAGTCTTCCACAATCATCGTCACGACCCCAGCTCGACCACAGTTCAATCAGCCTCCGCCAGCAACCTTCCTCAGCGGCAAATAACAGTGACATGGACTTCGACTTCCACCCCAGCGGGGCCTACTCCTACGTTGACATCTTCAATGGGCCCGGTTGCAAGCTCCATGCTCTTCATGGCTCAGAGCTTGAATGATACGACATCTGCAATTACGTCGCTACCGCAAAGTTATGTTTGGCCGTTCAACGTGTTCTTCGGGCTTGTCATGGCATTTGTTCTTACGTCTATCGCGCTTCCGTTCATTGGACCGAGCTTGTTGCGGGGTACTTTGAGACCGTTGAGAAGAGTACACAAGTCATAAATCCACCCCAGATTTCGACCACGATGACAGATTTGACCGAAGTTGAGGTTGCCGTCCCAGTTCAGGCTCTTCTTCCATCCACATCGACCGTGTTACCGCCAGTCGCACACACCAAGCCGAATTTCTTCTTCGGAGAAATCCTGTCACCTTTTCAGTGATGCTTCCATGTCGATTATCAGCATTTGCAACCGTTTATTTGTATTTATTATTTTCCATTCTGTCATTGGTCATTTGATATTGGGACTGGCGTTTCACCTTGGCTAGCAGTATCAGTACTATTTACTTGGGATTCACAGGTTTTGGCGTTCAGCGAAAGGTATACCACGGGATATTTGCTGGGCTTTGGGCGGTTGAGACTCACGGTTTTTAACGATTGCAGAATTAGGATTCACGTGCGTCATTGCTGTATTTGTAATGCGATATCAATTCTTCGAGTTGAAGAACCGCAATCCTTGCAAATTTATTGTGTTGTTATTTATCTTCTAGATGTCCAACATGCTCGTCGCTATGACATTTGTATCAAAAAACGTATTGAATCACAGCGCATCCTCCGCCATCAAACCAATCGTATCTCCTCCATTTTGCCACTCGCTGCCTCCCCATCCATAATCCCATGCACAAACGCATCTCCAACAACCTCGAAACCCGTCTCCACCCGCCGCAACACAAACGGCACAGACCCCCCCCCCCAAAACCCCCCCCCACACCCCCCCCCCACCCCCCCCACCCCCCCCCCCCACCCCCCCCCCCCCCCCCCAAAACACACCCCCCTT
>Ga0247778_1001144_pt1 | contig 13932 bp, 13 predicted proteins | sample UWRJL049202B5_FD_179939 | JGI IMG/M metagenome (GOLD analysis project Ga0247778, IMG submission 179939) | Plant litter microbial communities from Arlington Agricultural Research Station in Wisconsin, United States - UWRJ-L049-202B-5 | ecosystem: Environmental > Terrestrial > Plant litter >... | reverse complement strand
GTTTACCCTTCTGCTGGTCTTTGGTGAGGGCGTCCCAATTGGAAAAATTCAGGACTGCCCTACCCTTTTTGATATGATCCACTACCAGCCAGTAGGCTGGTTCGAGCTGATCGAACCAGGCCAGCCGGGTCTCATTGGAATGACAGTCATAGCAGGCTCTTTTCAAGACGGCCTTGACGTCCGGCGGTGCGACGAGGTCCCCGGTGATGGGTGGGTTGTCCAACCTTGGCCGGACGAACTGAATGGCAACAAAGACCAGGGCAACAAGCCCCAGAAAGATCCCCAATTTTCTCCCGAATGTTCTTTTTGGCGTCATTTTCTTTGATTTTATGCAAGTGCAAATATATCGCTGCCGATCCCGTGGCTCGTGAGCAGTTGGTTATGGGCGGTCCAATTCGATGAATTGGACCAAAGAATTCAATAAACGTCCATGTTGCCGCTGCATATATATGGGTCCTTATTTTTTTAATACCTCAGGGTTCAGGATGGAGGGTGGGTGTCCCCCGTCCGGTCCCAGGCCCAGGGCTGCGATGAGATTGGTGGCTGCCAGGTCCGCCAGGCCATGCTGGGTTTCATAGGTGCCGCCGGCAATATGCGGGGTCAGTACGACATTCGGCAGTCCCCTGAGCCCGGGATCGATGGAGGGTTCTCCTTCGAAGACATCCAGCCCGGCTCCGGCGATGGTTCCTTTTTGCAAGGCTGCCGAGAGGGCGGCCTCGTCGATCAATCCGCCCCTGGCGATATTGAAGAGCATGGCAGAGGGCCGCATGAGCTGTAATTCCGCGGCGCCGATGATATGATAATTTGTGGTGGTGAAGGGCAAGGCCAGGACGACGAAGTCAGCCTGGCGGAGAAGATCTTCTTTTGAGACATAGCTGGCCCTGCAGTCGGCCTCGATGGCGGAATCCACGGGGCGGCGGTTGTAATAGATATTCTTCATCCGGAATCCGATGCCCCGGCGGGCGATCGCCTGTCCGATGCGGCCCATACCGATAATGCCCAGGGTCTTGTCGCAAAGATTGACACCGAAGAAGCGGCTGCCGGCGGAAGCCTGCCAGTTGCCTGCCTGTACCCAATGATCGGCCTCTACGATCCGGCGTGCGGTTGCGATCATCAGGCCCCAGGTGAAATCGGCCACCGTTTCATCGGCGGGACCTGGGGAGTTGGTCACGATGACTCCTGCCCGCGTACAATCTTCCACACTGACATTATTATATCCGGCGGCGGTTACACAGACGGCGCGTAAACCGGGAAGACCTTCCACGATGGAGGCATCTATCTTTTCGCCGCCAGCCACCAGGACTCCGGCCTTGTCCTGCAGGGCTGCCCGCAGCTGATCGGACGTGTAGCGCGGGCCTTCATTTACTTCCACCCCGAAGTATTGCCGCAGGCGTTGGATCACATCCGGAAAGATAGGTCTGGTCACGAGTATTTTTGGTTGCATGGGAGTCTTTGCGGTTTAACCATTGAGTGTTAAAGGTATGCTAAACGCGTATCACGGCAAAGCATGCGTGGGACTAGCAAAAAACTGAGTCGAACGGCTTTATGATTTCGTTAATAAACTTCTCGTCCCTTCATCCGTCTATTATAAAAAGAAACAATTCTTAAAAAACTTCTTAAAACATACGAACATGAAATCGCAAATTAACGAACACCAAAACCAGACAAATATGACCGTGAGTAAGGCCCTCATTACAGTCATCCTGCTGATCTCCGTGATCGTTTCCGGCTTTGCCAGTTACCAGTTATTCCGTCAGTCGGATTATAATGTATCGGCACTGCTGACCATTACTTCTTACCTGTCTATCGTTATGAGCATCTTTGCGCTGACGGTAATGGGTAAGAAAAAGACCGCCGCCATCCATTCATAAATATATTTATTGTATAAAAAGCCCCCGCTTGCCAAGGCAAGCGGGGGCTTTTTTTGTGGGTTTGCGCAAGTTCTGTAAATTGATGCGCCAACCGGCCTGCCAAAACCTTAATTATGAAACGATCCGTCTTCGTGTGGTTCACCAATGTGTCCATTGCCGGCAAGCTGTATTTTACCGTTGGTCTGATGGCCCTTCTGATCGCCGTCGAGCTGGGTGTCCTCGTTTTTTCCATCAACACGCTATCTTCTGTCAGGGCCTATGTAGGCGGGGAAGGCCTCTGGTCAAAAGCACAGAAAGATGCCCTCTACCAGCTGTTGAAATATGCCCGCACCCATGAGGAGGCTGACTATAACAAATTCACTGATTTTATGAAGGTCTCTTTGGGCGACCGGAAGACCCGGCTGGAACTCAGCAAGGATGATCCGGACCTGGCTGTCGCCAGGCAGGGTTTTATCGAAGGCCGCAATGACCGTGAGGATATCGACGGCATGATCAAGCTGCTGCGAAGGTTCCACAGCAATTTCTATATCAACAGGGCCATTATCGCATGGAATAACGCCGACCGGTATGCTGCCGGTTTCCTGGCGCTGGGAGAAAAGCTGCATAAGGAGATCAATACCCACCCCTCTTCCCCGGAAAGGATCAATGTCCTTCTCGCTGAGATCGACCCCCTGAATGCCCAGCTGACGCCCTGGGAGGATGAATTTTCCTATTCGCTGGGTGAGGGTTCGCGCTGGCTGGAACATAGGGTGCTGCGGGTACTGTTCATTATGGCGCTGTCGGTGGAATGTATCGGTCTTACCCTGGCTTTTACCGTCAGCCGGGGAATCCAGAAGGGGCTCGATGAGATCCTCCAGTCGGCCAAGGCGGTGACGGAAGGGGACTTTTCCAGAAAGGCCACGGCGTTCTCCGGGGATGAGATCGGGATACTGGCCGGTGATTTCAATACGATGGCCGCGGCGCTGGAAAGATTGGAGAAAGAGAACCGGGAAGTCAATAGTTCGCTGGAGAAAAAAGTCAAACAAAGAACGGCGGAAATGGAGAGCAAGAACAAGGAACTGGAACAGTTCGCCTTTGTCGCGTCTCATGACCTGCAGGAACCCCTGCGAACCATTTCCGGCTTTGCAGAGTTATTACAACAGCAGTATAAGGGAAAAATAGACCCTACTGCCGATAAGTTCCTGGATTATATCATGCAGTCCTCTGAGCGGATGAAGGTCCTGATCAAGGATCTGTTGGACTATTCCCGGATCGGGAGGGAGAAGGAAGCCAGTTCGGTCGACTGTGATCAGTTGCTGAAGGAGGTTCTCGCGGACCTATTCAAGATCATCGGGGAGACGGGGGCCGTGGTACGGACCGGTCATCTCCCTGTTATCCGGGCCTATGCCACGGAGATGAAGCTGCTGTTCCAGAACCTGATCAGTAATTCCATCAAATTTCACGGGCCGGGTCGGGCACCCTCCCTGGATATCGGATCAGTGACTGAGAACGGGCACTGGAAGTTCTATGTGAAGGACAATGGTATCGGGATTGACCCGCAGTTCCAGGAAAGGATCTTTATTATCTTCCAGCGGCTGCACAACCGCAGCGCCTATGATGGTTCAGGCATCGGGCTGGCCCATTGCAAAAAAATCGTAGAGCTCCATGGGGGCAATATCTGGGTTGAATCAGATCCCGGGAAAGGGTCGACCTTCTTCTTTACGATCGGGCAGGATATCTAGATCGGGCAGGATTTCTAGGGCGATCGGGCAAGAGATCGGGGACGGGACCGCCTGATCACCGATGGGTGGTGTCCGGTATCTTCCCCGTGCTGTCCTTGCTATAGGATGAGTCTGCCAGGGAGGAGTTGGTGGCGCTGTTGTTATCCGGCGCGGGACGGTTAATGGTTGTATCCGGGGGCGTTTTAGGGGTCGCTGAATCAGCGTTGCTGCAACCGGCCATGATCAGGGGAAGAACTCCGATGAGGATGGCCGCCGATAGTGTACCTTTCGTGAATGTATTTTTTGTCTTGTCCATATTATTGATTTTTATCATCCGGCAAAAAAATTGTGCCACGGGGATGGGATGGCAGGAGATTATTCGGAAATTTGTAAAAAAAAAGGAAGGCAGCAGATGGATTTCATAGACTATTATAAGGTATTGGGGGTTACAAAGAAAGCAAGCCAGGACGAGATCCGCGCGGCTTACCGGAAGCTGGCCCGCAAGCATCATCCCGACCTGAATCCCAATGATAAAGAGGCAAATAAGAAATTTCAGCAGGTTAATGAGGCCAATGAAGTATTGAGCGATCCAGAAAAACGGAAGAAATATGACCAATACGGGAAGGACTGGCAGCATGCCGAGGCGTTTGAGAAACAGGCTGCCGGCCGGAAGGCCGGCCGGCGGGCGGGTTCCCAGGGAAGGGGCAGCTTTGACGGGGGAGAATACGGTGGCGACAGCTTTGGCGGAAGTGGATTTGGCGAGGGTGATGGATTCTCGGATTTTTTCGAGTCTCTTTTCGGCGGGTCTTCGCCCGGAAGCGGCAGAAACCGTAATACGTTCCGCGGGCAGGATCTCAAAGCGGAATATCAACTGAGCCTGGTGGATGCCGCGACTACGCACCAGCAGGTTTTATCCGTGAACGGGAAGAATATACGGATCACGATCCCCGCGGGGGTGGAAAACGGCCAGGTGATCAAGCTGAAGGGCCATGGATCGCCCGGCGCCAATGGGGGTGCGGAAGGCGACCTCTATATCACTTTTATCATCGCGGAGGATCCAAGGTTCAAAAGAGAAGGGAATGACCTGCAAAGCCGGGCCTGGATCGATCTGTACACGGCCATGTTGGGCGGCGAGATTCCTGTGGATACTTTAAGCGGGAAGGTAAAACTAAAGGTCAAGGCGGAAACGCCGAATGGGACCGTTATGCGACTGAAGGGAAAAGGGTTCCCCCTGTATAAGAAGGAGGGTGAAGCCGGGGACCTCTATGTTACGCTGGAGGTGAGACTGCCCCAGCATCTTAGTGAGAAGGAGAAGGATCTGTTCAGGGAGCTGCAGCAATTGAGAGCGGTGAGTGGTGAGTAGTGAGTGGGAAGCCGGTGGCATGATAGTTGAATCATCCGCCCAAAACGAGTATGTATACTACTATCGTCAACAATCAGGATCAGGCCCTTTGCCATTTGTTCTTTCATTGCTGTCTCGAAGACGAAAGATTTACCCAGCCTGAAATGGACCGGCTGTCCGCCATGCTGGTAGAGCTGGGCCTGCAGCCGAAGATCCACATCAAAGAAGAGTTGGTGAGCTATCGCCATTATAAAGATTCCATCACCGATGAGTCTGCCTATCTCAGGTTCCTGCTGGATCTGATCCGGCCGGTCAATGATCTGGCGCTATACTCCTATTGTGTTGAATTATGTATCAGCGATCCATCGCTGGATGCCAGGGAGGACGCCTTGTTAACGAAGCTCGCGGACCTGCTGGGTATCGATGGCCCGGAACGCGAGTCCGTCAGTAAGGTTGTGGCGCAACGCCGCGCCGTTGAGATCCAAAAGATATTTTAGGGATGTACTGAGGAATATATTCCCCCGGCCCGCAAAATGGTCGCGGGTGAGAACGGGTGGCATGGTTTTATAACTATCCACTTTACAACAAACAGATATTAGATCATTTTTAAACCTATTGTCATGCAAAACAACAACGAAACAATCGAAGTATTGAACGATCTCATACAGATCAATAATGACCGCATTGTCGGTTACGAACGTGCGATCAAGGAAACAAAGGAAGAAGATGATGATCTGAAGGTGCTGTTCGCATCCATGATCGCGGAGAGCCACCGGCATAAGATCGCGTTGGCTACCGAAGTTCAGGCCTTTGGCGCCGATGTCGATAATGGCACGACCACCAGTGGAAAGATCTACCGTGCCTGGATGGATGTCAAGGCTGTTTTTACCGGTCATGATCGTCATGCCGTCCTGGAAAATTGTGAAGCAGGCGAAGATGCGGCCCAACGTGCCTATCGTACGGCCCTGGGTCATGAAGACTTACCAGCATATATCAGGGAGTTATTGATACAACAGCAGGAGACCCTGCGTGAATCTCACGATGAGATCAAGGCGCTGAGAGATCAGTACGCTTAGGCAGGCTATAAGTCTTGTCCTTGAAAATGGATCTTGTCCTTTGGAACATGTCAACGATAATAGCGCAGTTATGACTGCGCTATTATTTTTTTTGCTACCTCCTGTCCGCTGGTGAGGGCTGCCTCTACCGTTGCGAGGGCGCTGCCTTCGAAGAGGGTCTCTCCTGCAAAGAAGAGGGTGTCGTCGAGGGGCTGCATTAATAATTTGCGGGCGGAGCTGCAGCCGACGGTCTCATAGCTATAGCCGCCCTGGACATAGGGTGCGCGTGACCAGTCATTGATGCGGAAGGCCAGGAGTTCATCCTTCAGGAATGAGGGAGTCAGGTCAAAGATCGCGGCCAGGGAGGACAGGCATGCGTCGAGTTGTGCTGTGGGGTCCAAAATCTGAAAGGTACGCATGGCCTGTCCTGTTAGCCAGCCGGTGATAAGGTTGTTGTTGTCCGGTGCCTGCAGCCACCAGGTCGGGACGGCCTCGTCGCTGAGGATAAAGCCTACGTCGGCGGCCCTGGGTTCCCAGAAGGGGCGGCGGAATTCCATCAGTATTTTTATGACTGTGCCATATCCCAGGCTGCGCGCGGCCTGCAGATAGGTTGGGATGGAGGGGTGGAAGGAGATGTGCCCGGTTTCGGGTTCCTGCTGGAGGATACCCAGGGAGACGGTGACGATGACTTTGCAGCCGGTGAAGGAGGGGCCGGCGGCTGTCGTGACGATCACTTTATCTTTTTCCCATTGAATGTTGTTAACAGGAGCGTTGTATTCGATACGGCCCCCATGCGTCTCGCATTGTTCCACGAGGTATTGGATGAGGCGTCCGTACCCGCCGTCGATCCGGTATTCGGTCTCTCCTTCCTCCTGCCATTCCTTGTAGAGGGCCAGGGTACTGGCCCGTTGTATATCGGCCAGGTCATAGCCCTCTGCAAAACTGCGGATGGAATCGCGGAGACTGCCGTAGCGTTCGCCGGGAAAGCGGGTGTCGAGAAAGGCGGCGATAGACAGATCCTGCTGCAACTCTCCCATTTTCTCCATCAGCTGGTCCCAGTCGCCGCCGGAGAAGAGGTCGCGGCCACCCCATTTCCCTTTGCTGACCCTGACCATTTTCCCCTTCACGGGCCGGTAGGTGATCCCCGCGGTGTTGAGGAGTCCAAGGGTGACGGGGAGTTGTCCATGGACGAATTCTGCGCCCGTCTCGACGGGGGTGGAAAATTCGCCCGGGGCCTGCAATGTGTGGATCCTGCCTCCGGGCTGGGGCGCCGCCTCCAGGATGATCACGGGAAAGCCTGCGGCGGACAATTCGCGGCCGGCCATCAATCCGGCGGCGCCGGCACCAACAATTATAATCGGGAGACTCATTTGGATGATTTTGGAAAAAACTTTAAAATTAAAGAGGATTCCGGTACCGAAGGTTCTAATTTTACTTTCTGTTATGACCCAGACAAAAAAAAATCAATTTTTTCTGATCGTGATCCTGGGTTCTCTCTCTGCGATCGGTCCTTTTTCTATCGATATGTATTTACCCGGCTTTCCGTCCATCGCGGAGGACCTGGGGACGACGGTAGCTAAGGTGACCCTGTCGCTGTCCAGCTTCTTCATCGGGATCTCCTGTGGACAGTTCCTCTATGGTCCTTTATTGGACCGGTATGGCCGGAAGAAGCCCCTGTATGTGGGTATGAGTCTTTACCTGGTCACTTCCGCCTGTTGTATTTTTACCCGTAGCGTGGAGATGCTGATCGTGCTGCGTTTCTTCCAGGCCCTGGGTGCCTGCGCGGGGCTGGTGGCTTCGCGGGCGATGGTGCGGGATCTTTTCCATGTCAACCAGAATGCCCGGGTATTTTCACTGCTGATGCTGGTGGTCGGCGTCAGTCCGATCGTGGCCCCTACCCTGGGCGGTTATATTACCGCGGCCTTTGGATGGAAATATATTTTTATGGTGCTGACGCTGATCGCGGCTGGGGTGCTGACGGCCGTTCATTTTTTTCTGCCGGAGAGCCGGCCGCCCGATCTGCAGCTGTCGTTGAAACCCAGGCCCATTGTGCAGGGCTTTCTCCGGGTCATGGTCCATCCGCAGTTCTATACCTATGCCCTGACGGGAGCCATCGCCTCGGCGGGGCTCTATGCCTATATTGCCGGGTCTCCCTATGTTTTTATGGAGCTGTTCAAGGTGACCGAGCGGCAATTCGGGTGGATCTTTGCCCTGATCGCCCTGGGGCTGATCGGGGCCAGTCAGGTGAATAGTGTGCTGCTGCGGACCTATAAAAGCGAACAGATCATCAAAATTGCGATGTTGTGCCAGTCCGGAACGGCGATCCTCTTGTTCACCGGCAGTTTGCTGGGTTGGCTGGGGTTGTTCAGTACGATCTTTCTGATCTTTTTGTTCCTGTGCTGCCAGGGGTGCGTCTTCCCAAACTCTTCTGCATTGTCGCTGGCGCCTTTTGCCAGGAATGCCGGGACCGCCTCGGCCCTGATGGGGGGAATCCAGATGAGTATCGGCGCCCTGGCCTCGGCCTCTGTCAGCTGGCTGAGTAATCATACGGCCCTGCCGATGACGGGGATCATGGCCCTTTGCGCAGTGGTGAGCCTTACAATCCTGACGACGGGCGGGCGGATCCTGCGTGCGCGGGCCCTCCGGGAAGAGGCAAACGCGGCCAATGTGGAGATGGTGGAGGAAAGTTGACGGTTTACTTCGGACCATTTTGTCTCTTTCAATGGTCTCAGTGATTCCGGCTTTGCCGGAATTCGGTTTCGGGTTGAGAGTTTCGGGTTGAGAGGAAGAGCTTGGCAAGCCCGGACAGGGCGGAGATGCCGGAAAACTGCGGAGAATGCCCCCGGGGGGCAAATCTGTTCAAAAATGGGGACAAATATTATCGTTTTTGGCTAGCCTCCGGATATCTTTTTTAGTATTTTTGTAGTCACTCTCCCGTCCCCTGAGTAAAAAAATTCACTATTCTTTAAGAAGGCCACTTGTTCTGTAGCACAAGAATTGATAACCATTAATGTAAAGTAAGCCTTATGCAAATACAATTCATCCGAAACATACAGTTCACCAAGCTGGTGAAAGCCGACGGCAGGCTGAGGGAGTTTAATTTCCGTAAATCGAACGGTTTGCAAGAGGGCCTATTCACAGTGGATGTGAGTGATGATCGCGGGAACCGGATCGTGCTGAGAATGCAGAAAGAAGATGGGGTGTGGAAGATCATCAAGCAACAGCTGCCAGCCTGGATCTGGGAGAATGAAGCCAATTTTCACACGCTGATCGAAGAAGAACTGGCTGCAACCGGGATGATGAAATAAACCTCTCAGGCCGAACTGGCAGCCACTGGGATCGTGAAATAAAACCAACTGCCTTTCCCCAATTCGCTGTCTACGCGAAACTTTCCATGATTTGCTTCCGCAAATTCCCGACAGAGCAGCATCCCCAGACCGGTGCCCTTCTCTTTGGCGGTGCCATAGGTTGTAATACTCTCCTTCCGGCGGATCTTCTCCAGGATATCCTCCCTGATCCCGATACCCGTATCGGCCACACAGATCTCGATGAATTTTCCATCCCTGACCGTACTGCTGATCGTTATCATATCTCCTGACTGGCAGAATTTGATGGCATTGCTGATGAGGTTGCGAAAGATGACCTGGGTCATATCGGGATCGGCGAAAACCTTACAGTCAGGATCGATCTTGTTTTCAAATGAGATATTTTTTTCTGCTGCCTGGCGGGCATAGATACCGGTGATCTCATCCATCAGTTGCCGCATGGGCAGGACGACGGGCGTGATGACGATCCCATCCAGCTGACTGCTGGCCCAGAATAAAAGATTGCCCACCAGCTCCGAGGAATAGCCCACATTCCGGCTGAGCTCAGCCATCATACTTCTGATCTCCGGCTCGGGCAATTTATTTTCCTTCAGCAGATCCATCAGGCCTTTCAGAGAATTGAGGGGGCCCTTCAGGTCATGTGCGATGATGGAGAACAGTTTATCCTTTTGCTGATTGTTCAGGAGGAGTTGTACTGCCTGGTGCTCGATCGCCTCTTTTTGTTGTTCGATCTCCTGGTTCTTCGTTACCAGTAACTGGTTGGCCCTGCGGATCTCCGACCTTCTGTTGAGCTGTATGATGACCAGGACGATGAGGAAAATGATCAGCAGAACGGCAAGCACGATCTGGTGGGTATGATTGCGATCGTGGTGCTGCTGCATGATATCTTTTTTGACTGCGGCCTCCCGCAGCGAGTCTTCTTTTTTTTCGTACTCGTACCGGGCTTCGAGGGCAAAGGTTTGTTTACGGGTCTGTTCGTTGAAGAGACTGTCGGAGAAATCCTTATAGAGTTTGTAATATTGCAGGGCCAGGGAATAGTCATGCTGCGCCTCATAGATTTCTGCCAGGATCTGTCCGGCTTCCTTGATCTCTTTTTTCCGCTGCAGCCGGCGCGCGCTGTCCAGGCTTTGGCGGGCGTAGTAAAGGGCCCGGGTATAATCTTTTTCTGACTGATAGGCTCTTGCCAGGAATGCAGCGGTCTCGGTCTCCCCCAGCCTGTCTTCGATGCGGCGGTAGTAGTCCATGGATTGCCGGTGATGGAGGATGGCCTCCGGATACTGTCCCTCTGCCGCCAGGATCCTGCCGACATCGTTGTTAAAACCCGAAATAGCAAGGGAGTCTTTCAGCGCGGCGCTGACCTGCATGGCGCGGGTCGCATATTCCAATGCCTTGTTGTACTGGTGCTGGTAGAAGGAGATATCCGAGAGATGGGAAAGCACGTAGGCCAGCTGAACGCTGTCGCCATTGGTCTCGTAAATGGCGTTGACATTGCCTATTTGCCGGAGAGCGGCATCATATTCGCCCATCTGCTTAAAGAACAGTGCGATATTCAGATTGACTCTGGCGACCAGGCTGGTATTGCCGATCCGTTCTGCAATGATCTTCGACTGGTGATAACTGGACAGCATGTGCTGGTAATCGCCGATCATCTCATAGGTATTGCCGATCATTCGCCAGCTCTCCGCCTGTCCCTTCTCATAACCCGTCTTTTCGCTATAGTCAAGGGCTTGCCGGGCAAAGAAGAAGGCACTGTCCGCATTGACGCCGTAATACGCCCGGGCCAGTTGGTCGAGGGTATTGGGGAAAGTGGTATCGGGGGCAGCGCCGGGGTCCGGGTGATGGGATCGTATCCATGCGCGAAGCCGCAGGATATCCATAGACTGCGCCCTGACTTCACTGAACGTACATAATAGGGACAAAAATAAAAACAACGTTATACAGAGACCCTTCATTTCCAAGAGTATTTGATAGATTAAAGGAATCGCCCGGATATTTTGCATCCAAGGGGTCCTCATATGAACAAAATCAAAAAACAGTTGTTGTTCCTTTAAGGGGTTGTGGGAGCACGTTCTGCAATAGTCCAATGCGGACTGGTAGGTGGTGTGAGTTGTAAAACTAATAAAAAAATGTTTTAACTCTGTGGACGAGGCTCATAATATTAACACCCTGTTAATAAGTACTTTTAATAAATAGGCCTACAGTAAGTTATATTTGAAAGAGAGCAGCACATTTTCCGGTAGTATGTAAAAAGTACCCATTTCACAACTTCTAAACGACTCGAATTTGACTGAGACTATCATCAACCTGGAAACCGTTAACCCCATTGAATTTTTCGGCGTAAATAACGGCAAGTTAGATATCCTTAAGAAGAAATTTCCCCTGTTAAAGATCCTTTCCCGAGGTACCCAGATCAAACTCAGCGGTTCTCCTGAACAGGTAGAGACGGCCAAGGAAAAGATCGATCTCCTCGTACAGTATTTGGAACGCAACGGACATGTCAGCGAAAATTATTTCGAGCAAATCCTGGGTGGTGATGATGCCGAGACGGTCGACCATTTTGTGGACCGGCATCCCAATGATATCCTGGTCTTTGGTCCGAATGGAAAGTCGGTCCGTGCCCGTACGGTGAATCAAAAGCGGATGGTCACTGCGACCGATAAGAACGATGTGCTGTTTGCGATCGGACCGGCCGGTACGGGTAAGACCTATACGGCGGTGGCGCTGGCAGTGCGTGCCCTGAAGAACAAGCAGGTAAAAAAGATCATTTTGACCCGTCCGGCGGTGGAAGCCGGGGAAAGTCTGGGGTTCTTACCGGGGGATCTGAAAGAAAAGATCGATCCGTATCTGCGTCCGCTGTATGACGCCCTGGATGATATGATCCCCGCGGACAAGCTGGGCTATTATATGAGTACAAGGACGATCGAGATCGCGCCCCTGGCGTATATGAGGGGTCGTACCCTGGACAACGCATTTATCATACTGGATGAGGCGCAGAATGCGACTGATCTGCAAATAAAGATGTTCCTTACCCGTATCGGGGCCAATGCCAAGGCCATCATCACCGGTGACCTGACGCAGATCGATCTGCCGAAGAATCAGAAGAGCGGTCTGGCAAAGGCCCTCTATATCCTGAAGGGCATCGATGGGATCGCGCATATCGAGCTGGATGAGGAAGACGTGGTACGTCACCGGCTTGTCAAGGCCATTATCAAGGCCTACGAGAAAGAGAAAAACGAGCAGGGGGACACCAGTACCCATACCCGTTCTTAAAAATACTGTTAATCAAGTTCCCTTTGAGTGTGAAACTACCCGCCTGCAGAGATCCTGCAGGCTTTTTGTATAAATATGCGCGGGAAGGGCGGTCCGGGTCGGTTTTTGTTTATTTTTGCGCTATGGTAAAAAAATTCATTATCCCCGCCCTTTTGCTGCTGACGGCCTGTGGGAATCCTCATTCTTTCAAGAAGGCTGAGGATGCGCAGGATGCCGGCCGTGAATTCATCCGGGCCTCCCTGGATGGCAATTATGAAAAAGCCAGCTACTACCTCTATGCCGATACCACGAATTTGATGTTGCTGAGCAAGTGGAAGAAGGATTATGACCGGCTGGATCACGAAGTGCAGAAGAAGTATAAGGATGCCGATATCCTGCCCCTGAATATCCAGGCGCTGAATGATTCGGTCACCATGTACCAGTATGCCAATACCTATAAAAAGGATACGACGACGATCAAAGTGGTAAGGATCAGTGGAGAATGGCTGGTGGATCTGAAAGAGATCCTGAATGCAAAACGATAAACTTATAATTTCTAATTATGATGACAGTATCACATCCCTGGCATGGTGTTCCGCCAGGTGAAGGCGCACCCAGGATCGTCAATGCGATCATCGAGATCCCCCAGGGTTCCCGGGCGAAGTACGAGATCGACAAGGACAGCGGCCTGTTGAAGCTGGACCGGGTGATCTATTCCTCTTTTCACTATCCTGTGAACTATGGCTTCATCCCCCAGACCTATGGTGACGACAAGGATCCCCTGGATATCCTTGTGATCACTTCCCTGCCCGTACAGGCATTGTGCCTGATCGAAGCGAAGGTCATGGGTGTAATGCAGATGGTGGATAATGGCGATGCGGATGACAAGATCATTGCCGTGGCCGCCAAAGACCCCAGCGTCAACCATTACAATAATCTTGAAGAGCTGCCCAAGCATTTTTTTGAGGAGCTGCGACATTTTTTCGAAGAGTATAAGAAGTTGGAGAACAAGGCCGTGGTAGTGGAGGAATTTGGTGATAAGACGATGGCCCTGAAGGTTATCGAAGATGCTGTCCAGGCGTATAAGGATAATTTCGGACCTAGTAAATTGTTGGGTCGATAAAAATTGATTCATGTCTTTTCAAACGATTGCCTTGCTCATTCTTGTCGGCCTCCTGGCCGGTATGCTCAGCGGACTTGTCGGTCTTGGCGGAGGTGTCATCATTGTGCCCGCCCTGGTCTTTTTACTGGGCTTCTCCCAGCACCAGGCGCAGGGTACCTCACTCGGCATCCTGTTGTTGCCGGCCGGTATCTTTGCCGCCATGAATTATTATAAAAAGGGGTATATAGATGTGAAAGTGGTGCTGTTGCTGTTTATCGGCTTCGTTG
>Ga0247778_1001143_pt1 | contig 13959 bp, 16 predicted proteins | sample UWRJL049202B5_FD_179939 | JGI IMG/M metagenome (GOLD analysis project Ga0247778, IMG submission 179939) | Plant litter microbial communities from Arlington Agricultural Research Station in Wisconsin, United States - UWRJ-L049-202B-5 | ecosystem: Environmental > Terrestrial > Plant litter >... | reverse complement strand
AGTTCATCCTTAGGGATCGTAAGCAATGGCCGTACCAACATATCGGTAGAACGAAGCGAACTTAAGCCGCGCCTGCCGGTTCCGCGAAGCAGGTTGAGAATAGCCGTTTCCAGTACATCGTCCTGATGATGAGCAGTTATGATCGCCTGCGCCCCGCTAGCATGACGCACCTGATGCAAAAAATCATACCGAGCTTTCCGGGCCATAGCTTCACTCGCACCAGGTCCTAGTTTCCCCTGATGAAATACGAATGGTAAGCCATATTGTTTGGCGGTCAGCTGCACGAGTCGGCGATCGATGATCGAGTCGCTGCGGATGCCATGGTCGAAATGGGCCACCGTCAGCCGCAGCCCCGGCCTGCCCGCCAGCATATGCAAGAGCGCCACGGAATCTACACCGCCGCTCACCGCTACTACATACTGGCCTGCCGGGACATCTATATTCATATAGTACAATTGTACCAACATGCAGCAACTATTATTTTCTACCGGCAACGCAGAAAAGTTCGACATAGCCCGAGCGGCATGTACGCCGCTAGGGCTGGATTTACGGATGTACAAGCTCGACATCGACGAAATCCAGGCAGAGAACAGCGAAGCGGTGATAGCCCGTAAAGCTCACGATGCTTTTGCCTATACTAGACAACCGGTAGTAGTCAGCGATGATTCCTGGAACATACCAGGCCTAAGGGGGTTCCCCGGTCCGTATATGAAATCCATAGACCACTGGTTTACTCCGCAGGATTTTATCAACCTTACTAAGCCATTGTCGGACCGCCGAATCATTCTGGTGCAGTTACTGGCATATCAAGACGCCAACATACAAAAAATCTTTCGCAAAGAATACACTGGAACGCTCCTGATCGAGCCACGCGGTAACTACGGACGGCCGCTGCAAAAGGTTGTCACTATGCCGGGGGACGACGGACTCAGTATCGCCGAGGTCTATGACCAGGCACAATCCATACATGTCGACCGCGAAGTCGGCGCAGGCTGGCGCGATTTAGCTACCTGGTATCTGCAGGAGCACGCATGACACATCTGTACATCTGCCGCCACGGCGAAAGCGTACTCAATGCCCAGCGCACATATGCCGGCCAGCTGGACACGCCGCTGACGGACCTGGGCAGACAACAGGCAGCAGCGGCAGGCACTAGCGCCGACCAAACATTCGCTATTGATTGCATCGTTGCCTCACCACTATCAAGAGCACTCGAAACCGCGCAGATTATTGCTAAAAAACTAGGATGTCCCACAGACAAAATTATCCAGAATGCGCTTATGATGGAGCGATCTTACGGGTCACTGGAAGGACAGCCCTGGACTATCGCTCCTGACCCAGTTATTTTTTCAGACATAGAAACGGAAGAGGCACTGATAGCGCGCGCTCAAGCCGGGCTTGATTTCCTTCGTAGTCTGCCCGCACAAAACATCCTGCTAGTAAGTCATGGATCATTCCTGCTCGCGCTCAGTGGCATTGTGCTAGCAGAACCGCCAAAAGCAGAATTATTCAACGCGCAGATAGTACAATTAGTGTAATGAAGCACCTGTATCTTGTTCGCCACGGCCACACGCAGATGAACCAAGACGGAGTGTTTTCCGGCCAGACCGAAACGCCACTCACCAAAAAGGGAAAGCAGCAGGCAATAGCAGCAGGAGAGCAGGCAAAGGGCCTGCATATAGACCACATCATCAGTTCACCGCTTTCACGCGCTCACGACACGGCGCGGATTATTGCACGTGCCATCGGCTACCCCGAAGATACTATCGAACTCAGCGACCTGTTGCTGGAGCGTCATTTCGGCAGCGCCGAAGGCCAGGCCTATTCACGTGAATTTGATATGGAACAGGTTGCCGATGCTGAAAGCCTAGCAGCACTGCAAAGTCGCCTAGAACAGTTTTGGAAACAGCTACAAGCCACCTCGGCAGATAACATTCTGGTAGTAACCCATGGCTCCGCCGGTCGTATGCTCCGCAGTGTCGTGCTGCCACACATTCCGTTCCACGGCACCAGCGAATCCCATCACCTGCCGAACGCCGAAATCATCCAATTGATATGACGGACTTGCCCGATATTCACCGGCTACTAGAATTCCAGCAATTACTGCTCCAATTCAGCCAGATAGAACGCGTCGTTGATCGCAAACAGCATGATAAATATATAAAAGAGACAGACACCGAGCACAGTTACAATCTGGCACTGACTGCGTGGTATCTGGCGGCATACTTCCCGGAGCTAGACCGCGACACAGTTATCCGCTATGCGCTTATACATGACATGGTTGAAGTCCACGCCGGTGACACCTATGTGTATGGTGAGCAGGCTCATCTGGATAGCAAGGTAGCGCGGGAGACAGCCGCCCTCGAACAGCTACAGGCCGACTGGCCGGACTTCCCAGAGCTGACTGCACACATTATCACATACGAAAAACATGACACGAATGAAGCAACCTTTGTCTATGCCCTGGATAAAATAATGCCCATACTGCAGATCTACATAAACAGCGGACACACCTGGAAACAAGAGGGCACAACCCCCACAAAGCTTGATGCAATCAAACGTGCAAAAGTAGCAGTATCCCCACCGATTGCGTCCTACTATGATCAGCTGTACGAACTGCTCACCGCAAGCCCTGACCGCTTTAACTAGCGGAACATGTCAAAAACTGGTACATTCTAAGTAGTAAACCAAAACAAATATGGAACAAGACATCGTACTGCTGCTGGCCGGTTTCGTCGTGGGCGCCATGAATGCCATTGCCGGCGGTGGCATGCTGATTGGCTTTCCGGTACTGATAGCACTGGGTATTCCACCACTCGTCGCCAATGCTACCGGTAGCATCATCACCGCTCCCGGCCAGCTGGCATCAGCGATCGGTTATCGCCATTACCTGCGTAAAGTTCCCTTGCGCTATATCTGGCTGCTGATACCGGTAGTGTTAGGCGCGGCAGCCGGTGCGACCGTACTTCGCAAGACCCCGGCACACCAGTTCGCCCACATCGTGCCCGTATTGGTGTTATTCGGCGTAGCGCTGTTCGCCTTTCAGCCGCTGATGCATTTTCATCTGCACCGCCAGCTCAAGGGCCGATACAGCGCTGTCCTACCGCTTGTTATTCTGGGCCTAGCCATACTGCCCCTTGGTTTTTATGGCGGTTACTTTGGTGCCGGCTATGGGTTTATCATGCTAGCCTTCCTAGGCTTCACCAACCTGCCCGATACTCACATGATGAACGCCATGAAGAATGTCTCCGCAGTCTTTCTTTCCACGACGACCGTCATCTGCTTGTGGTGCACGCATCTGATAGATTGGCGGGTCGGCGGCATTGCAGCGATCGGCACCGTGACCGGCGGCTATCTGGGGGCACGTGGTGCACAAAAAGTGTCGGGGCACTGGCTGCGGATCGGCATTATCGGCGTCGGCTTGCTAGCCGTGGTGTATTTAGGCTTTCAGGAGTACTAGCCTTGGGATGCTAAATATGCTACAATCTCCCCTGTTAGCTTTCTAGTCCTCGGACTGGAAAGAGCAGCCCGAGCACCGGATTCATCCCGATGCCCGGCGCGATGAGAAAACCGAAACGGTTGTCTCATTACATTGGGGCGGCGTAGCTCAGCTGGTTAGAGCACAGGACTCATAAGCCTGGGGTCACAAGTTCAAGTCTTGTCGCCGCTACCAAGAAAAATACCTCACACATGTGAGGTATTTTTCTTGCCATGCTATGACTTGCCCATATTCGATTACTCTTGTGTCAGCGGCCACCAGACGCGCCATTCCGGGTCTTCGTTCAGGTAGTCAACTACTGCCATATGACCCAAAAACCATTCCGTGCCGTACACCCGATATTCGTGCAGGTCGCGATGTATCTGCCGTTCTTCGGGCAAGCCGCCCGGGCGGGTACATATCAAGTCAACTGTTTCGCCGCGCCATTCTGGTGGCATTTTTGCACCCCGCCCGGTATTTATTTGCTGCAATCTATAGAATGGCAACTTTGATATACCTATTTTTATATACAGTGCGCTTTCACTCCGCATGCCCATACAGTACACTTGCATGGGCGAACGTTCACGAGGCTCTGCAACGTATTCCCGGATAATGCCACCTCGCAACCGTACTTCCTGACGTTCAAACTGTGGAATTGCTAGTTCATATGACATATTATGGCTACTATACAATACTGTGTAGCAATGAGTCAGGGAAGGCTATTCGTAGTGCAGTGCTTCAACCGGGTCGAGCCGGGCCGCACGCCGTGCAGGATACAGACCGGCCAATACGCCGATGATCGTCGTCAGCCCGATCACGCCCAGAATCAGCCACATTGGCAGTGTAATGATGTTGGAGCTGCCGATATTATTACTGCTCAGCTGTTTGTTAATAATCGGATTTGCCGCCAGCACTGCGCCGTAGCCGATTGCCAGTCCGAATACCCCGCCCCAGAATCCGAGCAATGCCGCCTCGATAGTAAACAGCAGGCTGACCGTTCCGCGCCGTGCGCCCACTGCCCGCATCACACCGATTTCGCGCGTCCGCTCCATAATGGACATGATCATGGTATTCACCACGCCCACCGAAGCCACCACCAGCGCAATACCGCCGATGCCCCCAAGTACCGCCCCTAAGATGTTGAATATACCAAGCTGTTTCTTGATCTGCGTCTGCGCATCGGCCGCACCGACTTTGTAAGTATCGCGGATATTCTTAGCTACTACCGCAGCATTCGATGCTCGGTCTACTTTAACGATGAGTGAACTATACCCGTTTTTGGCGAGCTGATCCTCTACCTTCACACCGCCCACAGACTGCACACAGCCATTCCTCCCGCACGATTGCGACATCTGCACGCTCTGGGTTTCCTGCATGCCACGCGCCCACTCCAGCGGCACACGCACTACGAAGCTGTTGTCACCAGCAGCCACAACACCCACGATCTTGCCGCTGAGCGTAACGGGTGGCTGCTGATAGTCGCGCCCATCCGCACCAGGGTGCGCCGAGAACCACGCCTGCTGGTCCTGGAATGCCTTAACCGGGTCAGAGCCGACGCCGGAATAGTAATTGCGAGTAGTCAGCGTTATGTCCTTGCCAACCAGCGCACTGTAGTTATGCTTATACCCGAGTTTGTCCGCATAGTCAGCCGTAACCGTCAGAACCCCGCTAGTATCTCCTGCTTTGATATCGCGCCCTGCAAGTATCGTATTGGTCAGTATGCTGTTCGAGTCATATGCTACGACCTGCTGTGTGCGCAGTTTCTGGCTGCCATATGACAGATACTGGAACATTCCTACCTGCGTCTGGCGGGCGACCCCTACCACATGTGATGCTTGTCCGATCTGCGTAGCCAGCGCATCCGTCAGCTTCGTACATGTGGCACAATCATCGCCGCCTCCGTTATTGTGATCGTCCCAGCTTATATCGGTGCGCTGCGACACTGCGACCTGCTGAAACGTGCCGTTGGCTTCGAACTGTTTGGTCATAAAACCCTTCAGGCTGAACACAGCTGCCAGCATGATGGTAATACTCGTCGCGCCGATCACCACCGCGAATATAGTCAGTGCACTGCGCAATTTTTGGCGACGAATGTTCCGGAACGCAATAAAAATATAATCAGCAAAACGCATAGTATCACCGCACCATATGCCCGTCTTTTATTTGTATGACCCGCCCAGCCTGTTTGGCGATCGACATGTCGTGGGTAATCACTATAAGCGTAATACCCTGCTTGTTCAGATCTTTGAGCAGTTTCATGATTTCTTCACCGCGAGCACTATCCAGGTTACCGGTCGGTTCGTCTGCCAGGATGATACTCGGCTTGACCGCCAGTGCACGGGCTATCGCCACCCGCTGCCGTTGACCGCCCGAAAGCTGGTTCGGCTGATGCTTGAGCCGATCGCCCAGACCGACAGCCTCCAGACATTCTTTTGCCCGGGCCTTGCGGTCTTTGGGCTTCAACTTGCTGAACACCAGCGGCAGCATGACATTTTCCAGTGCGGTCTGGGTACCCTGCAAGTTGAACGATTGGAAGATAAAGCCTATATGGTGATTGCGATAATCGGAAAGCTGCTTATCACGCACATGCGATAAATCCTCACCGTCAATCATCACCGTACCTTCAGACGGTTTATCCAGACCGCCTATTATATTCGCCAGCGTTGACTTGCCGGATCCCGAAGGTCCCGTAATCGCTACGAACTCCCCTCGTTCAATCACGCAGTCCACACTGTCCAGCGCATTCAGCACCTCATCGCCTAAGCGATAGGTTTTCGTAATGTTTTTGAGCTCGATAACCGCAGTCATATCGTTGTCGTTTTTAATAACCTTAAGCATAAGCATACGCGGCCATTCAGCGTAACGCAAGCTATTTAGTGTCAAAAAGATTACATTATTTTTTAATGATTGACGGTAGAATAGCGATGGATATTGGGTCGCTTGGTTGAAATGGCATATGGTTTAGAAAGTGCCATTAATATACTCTATGTAGTAGAGAACTATCACAATCTGGGAGCTTATATGAAAATAAAATCAAAGATTTTTTATTGCTACGTGGCGTTAGTCGCGACCTACATCGCAGTCATGCTGTTACCGGCACCAGACCCCGCCACATTGACTCGGTACCACCTTAGTATTCTTAGCCTGCGTTTGCTCGATTTTACCATCATTATTCCTATGGCTGCTATCTGGTACGCAGCGTTTTATGGCTACACCAAGCTCCATGCCTACGGCCAGCTCATAAAAGACAACAAAGATGGCAAGCAGGTGGCCCGGCTTGCCCGGGGCCTGCTCACGCTCGCCATCGGCTTGCCGCTCAGCTCCATCTTGTCGAACGCGCTGCATGTAATCGCCCGCGATCACCCATCATTCACCGGTGGAGCAACTATAATCGGAAACTACGGTGCAGTGCTCTACCCGCTTATCGCGTTCCTGTTCATAAGCATGGGTGCTCGGGGCTTAAGTGAACTCGCCAAGTCCCGGCCTACCTACCTGACGCTCAATGTCGTCGCGCTGACCGTCATAGTGCTCGGGGTAGTTTTCTGCGACCTTATCGCACGCTCGCACCACAATATAGTGACAAGCTACCATCTTACCTACAGCCTGGTGATGCTTACCCTGGCCATACCATACATGTATGTCTGGTTCCTGGGCCTGTTCGCCACCGTAGAAATCTATGTGTACAGCCGCAAGGTTGCCGGAATCGTATACCGCAAGGGCTGGAACAAGCTAGCCCTCGGATTCGGAGCTATCATTCTTTTCTCGATCGTACTGCAATATCTCACGACATTATCTTCTTGGCTGACGGGGTTATCCCTGTCGGGAATACTTTTACTGTTATACGTCTTACTGCTGCTGCTCGCCTCGGCATATATAGTAGTGGCCTTGGGCACCAAGGAACTTATGAAAATCGAGGAAGCCTAAGGTAGAACACTCATGGCAAAAAGCAACAACTTATACGACGACGTCGTAAACATTACGTATCAATATCTCGGTCCGGCAGCCGACAGATTCGTGGTACGTCAGATACGTAGCCATTTGCGCAAAGACCCGAGCGCACTGCGCCCCAAAGACCTACAAAAACTTATCGACTGGATACAACTGGCTATGCGACTTATCAGCAACGACAATGAAGTCATCGACCGCTACATAGCCGAGTTAGAAATTTTAGCCCGTAATAATCACCCGGCATCCTCATATGGCGAAAAAGCAACCTCTCAGTAACCCCACGAGAGCCACCGATGGCACGTCTCCACACGATTCCGTGCGGCTCGAGGCACTCTTTGCGAGCATCGGAGAAGGCGTCATCGCCACCGACGAAGCTGGCACTATCACGCGCATAAACCAAAAGGCACTCGACCTGCTTGGATTCCGCCGTTCCGAAATCATACATAAGCACTTTCTGTCGGTCATCATATCCGTCCACGACAATGGCAAAGCGGTCGACGTTTTCGACCGGCCGATCGTCAAAGCCTTCCAGACCGGCACCACCATAAGCGAACGCAGCCTGTACCTGCAAAAGGATGGATCGCTCCTGCCGGTCCAGGTCACCGTGTCGCCGATTGTCTCCAACAAACACCCTATCGGTGCCATCGAGGTCTTTCGTGATCTGACCACGGAAATCGAAAACGACAAACTCAAATCAGATTTTATCTCAATCGCCTCCCATCAGCTGCGCACACCGCTGTCGGCGATCAACATGTACACCCACATGCTGCAAGATGGTCTGGCCGGCGAACTCACGCCCGAACAACAGCCGTATATACAGACCATCCTCAACTCCGTAGAGCGGATGAACGTGCTGATAGACACGCTGCTCAACATTACCCGGATCGAGGCGGGCGGCATAGCTATCCAGCGCCGCACCGTCCAGCTGGATGTGCTGGTGCAGGAAATCCTCACCGAATTCCTGCCCGCCGCCCAAGCCAAAAACATCAGCTTGTCGTCAAGCCTACCGCAAAACATGGATCCGATACTGACCGACAACCTGCTCATCAAGGAAATCTGTGCCAACCTGCTCAGCAATGCCATCAAATATACCGGCGAAGGGGGTATGGTACACCTCAGCATGTCAGAGACACCGACCGAAATCCTGTGGAAAGTCGTAGACAGCGGCTACGGAATCCCCGCAAAAGCACAGAAGAACATATTCCTGAAATTCTTCCGGGCCGAAAATATCACCGGCAAAGATGTCAGCGGCACCGGACTGGGCCTATACCTTATTAAAAACCTCGCCGAAAGCCTGGGCGGTGAACTATGGTTCGAAAGCCAGGAAAATATCGGCTCAACCTTTTATTTCTCACTCCCCAAAGCCCGCACGCAGTTCTGATGTTTTGCTGGCACTAACCCTAAGGTCAGCACGATAGGCCTATAACGCTCTCTAGTCGGTGGTGCTTGTACTCGTCTTGGGGACGGCGCTCTGTCCCATTATCAATATGAAATCAGCGTTCGGATAAGCAGCCGTCAGGCTGGCATCGGTAGTAACCGTCGCCTTGTACTGTTTTTTAAGATAGGCGAGCGTATTGGGCTTTTTACCCGCCGAGTTATCAATGACAGTAGTCGTCGCCTGGTTTGCTGGTGCGTCGCCTATCACCACGTCCATACCCTTTCCGATTAGTTTATTCTTCTGCCCCGCCGCAAGCCCAGCCGTATCAGTGGCATTGAGCACTACAGTGATCGCCCCTTCCTTGGTAACGGCGTCCGCTGTCAGGATCTTCTGGATCTGCGTCTGGATTTCGCTGTAGTCGTCTATGCCGGCGGCCGGAATCAGCGCCGACTGGCCAGACGGCGAAGTATAGTTAGCAAGCATGGTAGTGTTCTCGCCCTTCAGCGTATTGATGTTATAAGAATCTATCTTGGTGTCGTCAATCTTTTTCATGTAGGTGTACAGGGTTTCGATTTCGTTCACCTGCAAGTTGGTCGTAATGTTCTTACCCACTGCATCTATCAGTCCACTGACCTTGAACGGATTAGCTATGACCGAACTTTGCGACGCCTTATCTTTTACGGCGATAAGCATCTCGCGCTGGTACATGGTCCGCGTAAAGTCAGACTGCGCATACCCGTATGACCCATAGCCGTCTCCGCGGGCCCGGGCCAGGTTAAGTGCCTGCTTGCCAGTGAGTGTAACCTGCCCGTTCGGGTATTTCGCCAGTGCACAGCAGGTGCGGCTGGTGTAATCGAGGCTTGGGTCGTATATGCCGCGCGGGTCCGTGCTGGCTATGTTGATAGAAATGTTGCCCAGAGCATTCACCAGGTCCTCGAACGCGCCGTAGTTGACCAGCACCTGGTAATCCACGGTGAGCCCCAGTTTGCTCTCCACGACATCCTGCAGCGTATCCATGCCACCGTTAGGGAATGCTGCATTAATCTTTGAATACCCGACTCCGGGTATATTGACCCACAGATCACGCGGAACGCTCAGCATAAGGGCGGTATTGTTTTTGGTGTTTACGCTCAGGACCATTATGGAATCGGTCAGATTGGCACCGTTGTGCCCTGCATCGTCGGCCGAGTTGCCGGCGACCAGGATATTCACTCGTCCGTCCTGGTTGCGCAGCGCCACCGGCTTGAAGACGCTTAGGATGCTGAGCGGGTTCTTGTTGCCGGTAATATGGGCAATGTCTTTATAAAATTTGAATCCCGCCCATAGCACCAGCAGCACAGCCAGGACTCCGATGCCGATACCCGATCGTTTGATAAGCCGCTTCCACGAACGCGGACGGCGCTCTTTAGTCTCTTTTGTGGCAGGAGGTTCTGATTTGGAAAAACGGGTTCGGCGGCGCTGGCGCTCTTCTCCGCTCAGGAGAGGCGTTGAAACTTTCGGAGCTACGGCTGAACCACTCGTAGTGAGGACAGCTTGGGGTTCGGCACGCTTAGGCATGTCTGCAAGCGTAACAGGTTGGGGCTGTGGATTTGCTGCAGGTGTGTGGAATACTGTTTCCCGGGGTCGGTTTTGCACTGGTTTTGCAAAAAAACCATCAATATTCGTAGCTCGCTTCGGACTGAAGCTATCGTACTTTTTGGACTGCATTACTTTGGGCTATTGTACGCGAAAAACACTTCTAAATAAAGGAGTAATCACGAGCACTATACGTAAAACCAGCCGTTTCTGTATTGCAGAAACGGCTGGTTTCGTGGTTCTGATATTAGAGTTTTCGTAAAACTGCGTCGACCGCTAATATCTGCCTGTTACTTGTTGGAACTAGCTCGTAGTTCCAGGCTTTGTGGAGGGTTAGTCGCATGGGCAACCTGCCTTTCTTTTAGTGTGTTTTATGTTTTGAATTTTGTTTTGATGTTTTTGTTACTTTCAAAACTAATTCATAGTATAGCAAAAAGCTTGCCTTTTGTCAATAGCCACATGCCTATGTCAGCCATTGCCCGTTGATGGTAAGATCCTTTATCTGTCGGCTGACTGATTTCTCTAGGTCCGCCAGTTCCTTGTCCAGCCGCTTTCTGAGCTCTTCGACCCGCTGCCGGTCATCCATCTGACGATACTCGTCCTGTTCGGCCTCAGTGACGGTACTGTACCTGTCCAGTTGCCATACCAGACTCGAAAAATATGCCATCGCAGCAGCTACGAGCGCCAATAAGCTGAGGATGATTTTACTCTCCAAGCTCAGTGGGAGGGCGAACACCGGCACTACCAACAATGCGCAGAATGCCGTGGACCTCATAGTTGTACTGTTACATTTGAAGGCGTTCATCGGTACGCCGCACTTTGAGGCTTGGCACAGAATTTACCTGTGATATATATCACAAAATGCTAATGGTTGGCATTCGCATATAAAATACAGTAAAACCTAGCAGTTTCAGCCAGATGTATCACGAGTGCCGAAGCACCGACCGCCCTATAAGATTCTGACGGCTGAAGAACTAACCTTAGCGCAAACGGGTCTTGAGACGCAAGTTTGCCATGTACGATTTAGGGTCGATCGCTGGATGGGCTATCAGGTAATCTTTGTGTTTATCAATGAAAGAGATGATGTTGTCCGGATAGCGGACCACGTTCGCCGTATAGCCGGACTCTGTGTTGAACGCGATGTCGGTAGTCATGGTGTGCAGCATCTGCTCGATCTCCAGACCCTTTTCAGTCTCAAAGAAATCAGTTTTGCGCTTGAGTGTTGGCATGGCGTTACACCTTCTCTTTCTTGGGCTTTTTAACTGCTTTACGACCTTTGTCTTTTGACATCCTGCGTTCTCCTTGGGAGTAACTACTTAGTACGCCCTAGTATACGCTATAAGCTTGACTAAATGCTAATCTCATATTAAAACATATTTAATAATTGGGAGAATCTGCAGGCGTCAATATTCGCAAACCGCGTATGGGAATTATTAAATTCTGACGATTTTAGCTGTGCTTTTCACTACGTTTCCATGGTACAGATCTGAGAAACGGTGCGAATAGGTCATCATCGAGTGTGACAGATTGCTGCTCTAGTTCCCTTGCCGTCGGATTGCGTTCCTGGAATTCCACGAACGGCAGATCACCGAGCAGACAGAGCGGCGTCCGTTCAGTCCCTTCCCCCATTACCACCGTAGCGGCCGCCGCCAGGCCGCCTGCGACATTCGCCCGCGTAACGCCATACAGGTGGTCGAACAAATCTTTCTGACCGATGTAGTCATGCATGGCGCGGAACCCGCTATGCGTCAGTGCGACACCCATCGACCCAAGCCGCAGAGGGTACGATGTACTGTCGGTTATAAGTACCCCTGCCCGTCGTACACCGAACCGCTTGCACAGATAACCCCGTACCTGGTTAGCCGTAGCTTGGGCGTCAGCCGGCCACAGTACATAGTTTCCGTCACCATTCGACTGGTCGATGCCCGCTGAACCGACGATGGTATTGTTTTTGATAGTAAAATGATGGCCATATTTACTGAACGACGCTGGCAGATAATAATCAGCTTCCTGCTCGATCAGCCTATCACGGTCCGTTTCTGCGATGGGTATTACCCGGCCCTCGCACAGCGAAATAATCTTGGACGTGATTACCAATATGCTGGCTTCCGGCATATCCGTAAGCGCCTTGTCGAGCAGGCTAAGCAGCGTTCCTGTGCCGGGCCGCACGACATCCACCTGTATTGGACCGACTGTCATGTATGAACCTCCCTGCTAGCGCCGGTAGTGCGCAGCATTATCATGACTACCATACCAGAATTCGCGCCGAAAGTCCCAAGAAACCGATTGCGACACTAGGCCGTAATCAGACCTAGAACCATTTTTTGCTTTTGAAATACACATACATCGCAAGCGCAAAACAGAACGAAATCGCCACTACTATCCCGAAGCTGGTATATGCACCCAGGAAGGTCCACGCCCCGGATTCGCTGCCGCCCGGCAGTGGCACGTTCATGCCGTACAATGCACCGACTACCGTGATCGGAATAGTGAACGTAAACACCAGCGTGAGGAGCGTCAGTACTTTGTTGGTTTTTTCGGTGCTGGTGGTAAAATCGGCGTCCTTATAAATCTCCACGGTCTCTTTCGCTTCTTCTATCACCTCCCAGAGTTTGTTTACGCGCTTTACGTTGCTGGCGTAATATTTAGAGATCGCATCGTCCATGAACGAATCAACCTGCTGCGTCAGATCATCCAGGATGATGCGCTTCGGGCCGATCACCCGCCGCAAGCGGACGATCTTTTGGCGGACCTTGCCGATGCGCTGGGCATCGGAATCGTTGTTATCGAACACTATGTCTTCTATACCATCAAGTTCACTCACCACGACATCGGTCATTTCCGATATGTTGCTCAGCAGCCGGTCGATAAGTGAATACAGCAAGTGTCCCGAACCCTTTGCGAACTGCCCCTCTTCGTTTTCGGCCCTGCTCATGTTTGATTCGAACATATTGGTTACTGCCGGACAGTCGGTGGTGCGGATAGTGATCAAGTAGTCCCTGCCCAGGAATATCGCCAGCTGTCCGATCAGAATCTTGCCGGTAGTAGTATCGAACGCGGGAAAATGCAGCACAAAAAACAGGTATTCGTCTTCACGTTCCACTTGGGTGTGCTGCACCTTTTGGATACTCTCGCTCATGTGCACCGGATGCAGGTGGTACTCCTGGCGCAATATCTCGAACACCGCGCTGTCCGGGTTGTGTACATCCACCCACGATACACCGCCATGTGTTTGGATGTGGATTTTGTCGGTATTTTGTATTTCTGAGTCGCCCATGCTTGTTCTTATCTTAAGCTATAGCACTATAAAAATACATACGCTACGAAGATCAGTATCGTTTGCATAGCAAGCAAGTACTATGAACCCGCGCCAGGAGGGTCGGTAGGCAGATACTCAGAGAGGGGTTCCTGTTCGTGTTCAGCCAGGATTGCAGTATTCTGGGCTAGGCTGTTTCGAGGACGGACAGAATATTGCCGGCAGGGTCGGTAAACCAGGCGATGTCAGGGCCCATATCATGCTCTTTGCCGCGGGCGATACCGCGCTCGTCCTGGTGCATGCCATCGTAGCGTTCAAACGTAA
>Ga0247778_1001142_pt1 | contig 13965 bp, 13 predicted proteins | sample UWRJL049202B5_FD_179939 | JGI IMG/M metagenome (GOLD analysis project Ga0247778, IMG submission 179939) | Plant litter microbial communities from Arlington Agricultural Research Station in Wisconsin, United States - UWRJ-L049-202B-5 | ecosystem: Environmental > Terrestrial > Plant litter >... | reverse complement strand
TTTTATTATTATTATTATAATATTAAAAAATATATTTTTTTATTAAATTTATTTATATAATATTCAAAATATTACAAATAATTAAATTCAATAATATTTTTAATTAATTTATTTATATTAAAATTTTTATATATTTATAATATTAATAATTAAAATTGATTTTATTAATTAATTTAAAAATTATTATAATATATAATTCGAATTTTATAAAATTAAACCCCTTTTTTCTTCCGGATTCAATAATATAATAAATATCTCTTTTTGGCCGAAAAAAAATTACCAATAAATCAATTAATAATAAAAATTTAAATTTAGGATATTAATAATAAATCTTATTAAAAAATTATATTTAATTAATAATAAAATTAATATAATTTATTTTATAATTCAAAAATATTATTAATCAAATTTTTAATAAAAATTTAAAATTAAATTAATAAATTGAATAATATTAATATTTATTTAAAATTTAATTTAGGATATTTTAATTAATTAAATTTATTTATATTTAACGATATATTCAAAATTTTAATTATAATTATAATTAGATTTATTTTTTATATATTTTAGATTTAATTATAATAATTATAAAGATATAATATATTTTTTTGATATAATTGCTTCGATACTTTAGATATCCATATATAAATAATTTCATTTCTTATTTCTATAATATTATTTTATTTTAAAATATATATATATATATAATATTTCTTGTATTATTAAATTTAATTAAAAAAAAATTATATTTTAAAATATATTTAAAAAATTATTAAAAATAATAAAAATATAATAAAATAAAATAATTTTATATAAATATAATATTATAATAAATAAAATTTTAAAATAAATTAATTATATTATTTATTTTATTTATTTTATTTATTTTATTTATTTTATTTATTTTATTTATTTTATTTATTTTATTTATTTTATTTATTTTATTTATTTTATTCAGATATGTGGCTCGTGTGTGGCTCGTGTGTGACTCGTGCAATTGATTATAATCCAATCAAAATACGAGGATTAAAGTGCTTACGCCAAGAGGTGAGCCAAGATTTTAGCGTTTTTAGCGTCTTAATCCCTACTTCAGGTGGTTCTTTCTCTCCTGGCTTCTCCTCAAAAAGACCATTATCCAACAAGTTGTATTAATGGCATTTGAGTTTAAATTCGATGTAGCGTGAATTAATGTGGGTCCGAAAAATTAAACAAAGAGAGTCAAAGTGCGACACTTGTTTCGCTACCTACTGATACAAGTGTCATGGAGGTGCGAGCGAAAGACTGAGAACAGCCGTTGAACTGGGCGCAGGTTTATGCACTATGAAGCGCTAGAGCTCTTAATGTGGGCACACAGGAATGTGTATGAGCAGCTCTGAGATCTTGCATAGGGAATGGTTCGCTGGATGTGAGGCTCTGTTGAGGAGAAAAGCGGCTGCTGTTCGATTGGTTGGGGGTCGCGCTCCTTCTGCATTTACGCCACAAGCGTGACCGTTATAAGCCATACACGTGATCAGCCCTGGGAGTCGTGACTGAGTAGATATAGCGAGCCTGGGCGTGATTATAGTATATTTGTCGCTAGGTAATTCATATTACTAAGCACTGAAACATGTCGCCACCTCCTCGCACCGGAGTAACGTGGGTGCCAGCCTGCGGCTCGCAAGAAGCCTTCGAAATGGAGTTGGTGTTTAGCCGTAGATTTTTTTTAATAGCACGTGCGCCACGTGATAATGCTTAAGAGAACACGGCGCGGAAAAATGTCTTAACGTTAGGTGAAACAGGTTTAGAGAAACGCCAAAGACTGGAGAAATCCAGGGATTATAAAAGAATGACTAAAAGATTACTAATTTTTGGAACAAAGTTTTGCCGAAGCCCGCCCCCTCTCTTCTTGTCAAAGAACCTTCTCTCTGACCTTATCAGGTCATTTCGAAGGCATCGTTCCCCCTCTCATCGCACCGGCGTAACTCCCGGACTGCATTCTTTTTTCCTCTGAGTGTCTTTACGTGGGTGCTCGTGACGATTGGCTGCCTATTTCTGGGAAAGCTGGAGAGCCTCACTTTACTCCGATCTTCCTCAACGAGATTAATGTACCCTCCTCCGCCTGGTCCAGATAATATACAAAGGTCGTCTTCTACAGGTGTCTACACCTTGTTTATTCAATTTAATTTTCAGCAAAGCTGGGCATGTTCATTTCTCGAAAGATTATAGGTCCTTGTTCTACTCAGCCTTGCGAGACTGGAAGTCAATATGAACGGTGTGTCCGCGTTGGTGGGCTTGATGATGTCATGAGGAGTCAAACTCATATTTCCATGAGCTGATAAGACTTATAGGCCAAAGCGGATCAACAGAAAATCAAGACCTTTGTACGTGCTGCCGAGAGATATTCTACGGACAGCTCAAGTCCGAAAACTCAAGATCAATTCGGGTGGATTGTCGTCGAGACACGTCTATGTCCACTCTCACCCCAGGTGCGAATATCAGAGATGTCGGTGGTGGTGAAGATGCCAATTCTTTAGATACCCCAAACCTCCCAGGCACGCTCTATGTTCATGGCTACAAATATATACATATGAGCACAGGTTATGAGGACACAGGATCCAGTGATGAAGATATGTTGGAGGATGTTGAGCCTTTTGAGCACCGCGGAATCGGAAATCCAGAATCCGAGCTTGAGCCGCCATGGAAGCGTTATGGAACACATCATCAGACTGTATCAGCATTCAAATTGGCAGTGCATGATGGATGTCGCATTTGCAAAGAGATCCGGCTTCAAGTCTCGAATATCAGCTGGACGGATTTGGAGCGGGCAGAAACATATGACTCGGGCTTCACAACATATGGGATTTACTACTTCCCCAAAAATGCTTCATTTTGGATAATCTTCTACGTGGGACTAAGTGCAAGTCACCCAGGCTTGTGCTTCGATCCGCAACAGACCGCTTTGCATCTTATCTGCCAGCCACGAGAATGTGAGAACTTTTCCAAACTCTTGAACACATTGCAGCTCTGATTTCATCAGATTTCGATCGTAACTTCAAAGCTATCTCGGGGGTGAGAACTAGGGCAAGATCGTCAACCAGCTCTGCAAATTTTCGAATTATGCTGCAATGGATACAACATTGCAATAAACATCATACCTGTCGAGTTGCAAAATCAGATGCTTCCGAGTGCTTGCCTGCTCGACTTCTCAAAATTGGACAAGATTTGGATTCGCAAATCAGGCTCATAAACACGAATGATACCAAGCTTCAAGCGCCCTACGCTACCCTTAGCTATTGCTGGGGATCCGGACTTCCCGTGAAACTTACTTCCAGCAGTCTATCAGCGTTCGAAAGGAGCATTTGGGTAGCTGCGCTCCCCAAAACGCTTCGAGATGCTGTAATAGTCGCGCGACAAATTGGTGTCAACTATCTCTGGATCGACGCCCTATGCATCATTCAAGACTCTAGTGATGACTGGGAGAAGGAAGCTCGCAAGATGGCAGAAATTTACAGCAGATCCTACTGTAATATTGCAGCTACTCACACCCGGAGCTGCGACGACGGATTGTTCACTATCAATGACTATGGCAAATCAGCAGTGATTTGCGTGGATACGCGATGGGATGGTGTGGATATCTATCGATTAGGTCTTGTCGATTATGAATTCGTGATCAAAAAACTAGAACGGGCTCCCTTGAACAGTCGAGGATGGGTCCTCCAAGAAAGATTCCTATCGCCTAGGACAATTCATTTTGGGGATGACCAGGTCCTTTGGGAATGCTATGGTGGTTACAAATGTGAAGCCTTCCCATTCGGCCCCATTTTTGGAATGGCTACGGACTTCGCCAAACGACGCCTCAGCAATCAGCCAGAGTGTACTAGGCCATACAGCAATACTGATGAAGCCTACGCGCTCTGGGGACATCTGGTGGGGAAGTTCTGCTCTTGCAAATTGACGTTCCCGCGCGATAAGCTCATAGCAATCTCCGGGTTAGCAAGAAAGTTTCAATCCGCAATGAACGACGAGTATATTGCTGGTTTGTGGTGGAATCAACTTCCTGCACAACTCGCTTGGACGGGAGAAAAAACAATCAAACCACTTCAATACCGAGCTCCTTCTTGGTCTTGGGCGTCCTTAGAGGGTATGATATCAATTCACAGGCTTCAGGCGGACATACTCGGCTTGATCAACCCAATTGAGTACAACATCGAATACGCGACCGAGGACAAGTACGGCGAAGTTACATCAGGAAGCATCCGCGTTTCGGGCAAACTGTTTCCGCACATCCTTACGCCATATCAAGATGGTTTTATATGGCAAATGATCTTCTATGATGAAGATTTGAACAGCGGGCCCTACGCGAGACCAGCTGTCATGGACATTTCATCAGATTACTCCAACGTCGAATACTATTGTCTTCCGGTTTTGCTTGAGAAATCATGTCCCGCCCATGTAGTGAATTGCTTGATACTTCAAGCGACGGAGAATGCACAAGGAGAGTACTCAAGAATTGGACGATTCTCCACTCATTACAAGGAGGACGTTGATATCATGACAGAGAGATCCGAATCTTACGAGATGGATCCTGACCTATATGATGCGCACTCTACCATTACCATCATTTGACCCTCTCTTTTACAGAGGTCTGCTTCTATAGAAGGCGGGATGGAATCTTTGTTCTAATGCGCTCAGTGGCAATGAGCTACTAGTCAAGCAATTGCTTGTCAAAAAACTGTTGATCCAAAGTTGATAGCTACTAACTACATGAGTGGATGGATGTCGGCTATATGGTGCACGGCAAAAGAAGCCGGGCGTTCAGGATGGCGTCGAGGTATCTATGTTCCGACGGTACGAGTTCGTAGGTTTCAAGTATAGTTTGGAGGAGGATGAGGCTGGGCGCGCAATCGCCGTCAGTATCGAGATATATTTTCGTCAAGATGATATTTTGGAAACCATACAGATCTTATTTATAAAAAAAGAAATATTATTTTTCGATAAATTAAAATTTTTAAATTTCTATTTATCAAAAATTTTCAAAAGCTAATAATTTAATTTAAATCTTAAATTATTATATAATTAATTAATTTACAATTCAAGATTTTTTGATTTATATAATAAAAAATAAAAAAATATTTATATTTAATATTTTTAATCTAAAATATTTTTTTCCAATAATAATAAATTTTATAAATTTTGCCAAAAAAAATAAGGTTCGAATTAAAACTCGAATTTTAATTCCGAGTTATATTATCGAATTGGAAATTGGTATTTTTATTATCTGTAATAACTGGATTCTCCTTGGTCGGTGGATGAGGAGGAGGAGGAGGAGAAGGAGATCTGATTAGATTATCTAAAAATATATAGAGATTCCGGTTTGGATGAATATATAAAGTTTCATTTTCATCGTTTTTAGTAGTCAATCTATCATGATCTGGTAGATCAGGGCTCCATAAATTTTACTTCTCGAGAGCCATGCGAAAAACCTTTTCAACTAGGCAGCTCTGATTTCAATTGCTTGACTGTTATGCTACTCCAGCCTGGGCCTTGAGCAGCAGCAGCCGTAGTTTTGCCTCTGGCCCTCTTAGACTTTGGGACAGGTGCGAAGACATCGGCGGGGGTGTCGGCGAGAGTGCCGAGAGAAGAACGGCGTTCTCGAATCTTGTTCCCCTCAAAAATTACCAGAAGGATGTGCATGTCTTGTTTTCGTTGCGAACAAAGGCCTGTACTTCTTTGAGACAGAACAAATTGATGATTTCGAATTGCCTGAGTGGCCGTGGTGTCTTTCCAGATCCTCTTCCAATTGGTTATCGCAGGGAAATTGCTGTCCTATCCCTCCAGATTTTGACCCCTGGGATTGGAGAGCAAGGTGAACGGTCCTGGATGGAATGGAGTGGAGACTTAAGACGAGCTTCCTTGGACAACTTGAAAACAGCCCTGGAGAGATAAGAGTATTGGCTTGGATGGAGGGCCAATAAAGTGGATTGGAGGGTCCGATTGGCGCCGAGAGTGCTTACGTTACGACCGGCAATCTAATCGAATTGCCCAAGTGGCCGTGGGGTTTGCTCTGGGTGCCTCTCCCAACTGGCTATCGTCGTGAAGATACAATCGCGGTTCGCTGCGGTGATACTATTTGGGATATCCTTGTTCTTGAGGATGGTTTTCCATCGGTTGAGCCACGGGTTCGGTCTCTGGTTGGATTACCGGCAGGTTTCCACATTCCTTTCCCTCCAACAGGAGCGGGGCGTGGAGGTCGTGGCATTCTGAATGTCTCCCAGTCAACCAGAGCACCGCGGGCACTCGGTCTCGCCGCACAGTATATGTTTGGGCGTGTCTGAGGATTCCATGCGCTGAGGGTCGGGCAATCCGGGACAAAATGAGGGTTCGCACAAATAAAAACTCGTGGGAATATTGATCACGCTCAAGTGACGAATAATCATCCGCTTGATCCCTCTGAGCACCTTGATCACCTCAAGTGGCGAATAGTCATCTGCAGTAATACCTTTGGACCCCATTGATCACGCTCAAATGACTAGAAATGGTCCACTTGATCTCTCCAAGCTTTTTTGAACACGCTCAACTGACGCCCCCATCACCAGCATCATGCAAATGCGCCCCAGCATTCCCTTCTACATTGCACAAGACGGCCAGAACCCCTCATCCACCGGCTCACCCAAGCATCCCCATCAACATGTACCCCGCATCCCTACTCGGCCTTGATCGTATTGGGGCCCTTTTCAGTATGAAGTAGGCGAAGTAGAGACGTCCTTTCTTAGAAGATAGCGGGTCGCGGCCTCGTTGATAGCATCCGAAACATCACCACCGGCGCGGACCAAAGCCGATTTAAGGAATCCCTCAGCGTGTTCTGTAAGGATACCTCTCATGACCTGAAGAATCAAAGACCCCTCTCACTGTAGCCCTGTCCGGCATACTCTGGAGGCTTTCTAAGCGGTAACTCCACCTCCTGGGATTCTGGGGTAGAAACTTGTCTAGATTTCGAGTCTGGAGATGAAAGTGCCATTTGCAGCTTGCTTAAAGAGGCCGAGGGATCCCCGCTTACTTCGCACAAGATGGCCAGAATACCTCTTCCACCGGCTCGAACGACTCAGTAAGGACGCAGGTGCCTATGCCCTACCACCTGCGAAGTAGCAGCTCTGGAAGAGGAAGCAAGAATTGAGCTCCATGGGTGACGCTTGGAACTCGATCTTCTTCCCATCGCTCCCTGAAGATTCTCGATATGGTCTTGGAGGATGAGGCGAGAGTGGGAGTCCGTGGGTGGCGCTTGGAACTCGATCTTCTTCCACTTGCTCTGTGGAAACTCTCGAATTGGCTATTAGAAAATTGCGGGAGCGTCAAATTGCTTGAACGTGTTGAAGAGATGAATTCTTATTCGTAATAATGCCTCCTGAACAGCCACACTCAGGGTATTTAAAAACATCGATTGGGGAGGTGCAAATACTTTTGATATACTACTTGATCTCCTACCGATAATGGGCCGTTGTTTTATAGTCGCATAGGATTGTATCCGCGAGATATCGAGTTTCGAAATATTACTGCCAATTGTCCGGGTAAAGGGATATTAATATAAGAGTTAGTTGAATAATGAACACAAAATTGTCGGATTTACCACTCTCAATCATATTTGAAAAAACTAAGACCCAGCAATTTGTATAAATAAGCCAACAGACGGGTCGACCTATTCCGTCCTCATCCTCTCCGCCGAACTCGCCGTCTTTGTCGCTTTTGGGAGATGATAAAGATTGTTTCGCGTTATAGTCGCCGACAGTGTCGAGGTCATACTGCTCGTTGTCAGCTCGTTCGCCTTCCTCCTCGTGTTTGCGTTGGTTTGGAGGTTGCGGCAGGAGAGACCAAACGTGAGGCTTGACCCCGCCTTCGTTCCCACGTCCACAGCGTCAGTGCAAGTCCGCCTTCCTTCCTTCCTTCATGGTCTCCCACTTGTTCGTCGTCATCACCAGTGCATAGAGTCTTCGCGGAAACATGAACCCGAGTACTGCAAGATCGCCTTCCTTCCGATGCCGCACCCCGCTATGGTCATTGCTCCGCCCGAAAGATCCTCTGGCCCATAAGGGGATCAAGCAAGTACCGCAGTAGAGCATCACTGACTGTGGCGTCTGTCAAGTACTGCAGCGCCTGCTCTACGAAACTCTTCCTTATATTCCACACATCTTCGATGTATCGGCAGTCCCTGTGCGGGTATTTCCTAATGTTGTGCTCAGGTTTAAATGGGGTATGATGTTTCCCGGTGCAGGTGGGGCTGGTAGGCCCAAACATTAGCTTTTGTAGCTGCAGAATTTACAACCTTATCCGGACTGGGGCTTTCGGGTCTTGAAAGCAACAGGCCGGGAATAGCGCCTTTCAGAACTAGCTGTCTCCAGGTGGGCAGCCTATTAAACGGGTCTGGCCTGTCACGTGCGGCAACGCACTTCCGCAACTGCGCCGAAGATGGAACACCGGCGTAGTTGCTGACTACAGCGGCTGGAACCGGGGATGTCATAATCAATCAATCAATCGACACCGGACGGAACAACGCCAAAGTGATGGAGTCCTGATTTGCTACTTCCATTTTGAACCCCACACTTACACAAACACGCAGTAAGAAAAGCTCTCTCCGACTAAGCCACGCGATATGGGTTTCGACTGCGGCTTTGATTTCTACCCCCCTCTGAAACGCACCGCAGGATGTGGTCCCGCGCTTCATCTTCGATGGTCATGGCGACACCCGCTGAGGTGGCCAACTGGAGCGCCAGGGTCAGCATAACGTCATCCCACGCTTTTTTGAAACTGTCAAAATCCACCTTCACTACATACATGGTCAGTCATATACACAGATACTGTGTGCTTGTCTTCGGGCAGCCGCCGACTTTACAAGTGCAGTCAAAAATGTGGAGAAGAGTCCTTGCTCTCTCTCAAGAACCCGGAGAGAATAGTTCCTTTCCCTAAATTTCGGGAAGACACCAGACCGAGTCAATTATAAAATTTATCATATGACAAGCCGCAAGAAATACTCTAAATTGTGGGGCTTTGCCTCGGCCTTTGTATGCCAAGCTCACAGTCTGCGAGTCACAGACTTCACGATGTAACGACATCTGAAGAACAACAACGTTTTACGAGTACAAAGAATTCTGCATGAGTATTGTAGACGCAGTATCTATTATACTTTGATACATTATTGAGGTCGCATTCAGGGTTGCAGGTTGTTTCTCGCATCGGCGCAGGGATTCTTGTAACATGACATGGATCGGATAGTCCCGCAATTCGCTCTTCACGTCTGAAAATTGGACCTGTCAACTACCGGTCAACCCCAACCGTGCATATTTTATTCTTTCATTCAACCACTGGCATGTACCACTCACGTTCCGCTATCAAACAGGTTCTGAGATATCGATTTGTTGGTCAATGATTTCACTTGGGTACTCTAAGCCGTATTCGGGTCCTTCAAACGTGTTTGCGAGGTGCTCTTTGAGAGGGGGATCATGACAAGTGGGTTAATATTAAGCTTATCTTGCACAAATATCTCCAAGACTACTTGAATTTAGACCAGTTGAACATATTAGCTGGACACTCGTATCTGAAGTTTTCGAAAGATGTCGTCGGTCAAGGGCCTCATTCTGGAGCCACAAGAAATTAATCTTTCACATAATGCGCGTCATCCTACAAGACTCAATCCAATACAGATGTCTGGCGGACTGAATAGATGGCTTGATGATGTCGCGTCAATAAAGGGCTTGGATGATTCTGCTAGCCCAAAACAATCCGAAAAGGATCGTACCCTGGATTATCCCATCGAAAAGTCTCCTCAAAAGTCAGCTGGTCTGTACGATTTGAGGCCGTTTCCACCAAATTCAAGGAAATACCGACCGAGCGCATTAATACCTTTCGTCTTGTCTGCGACGGCATGGATTATATCCCTCCTCTTGGTGGTGGCTGGCACGAAGCCAGGACTGATGTCAAATATTAACATGTTATCGGTTAGTCACTTTTATTTTCCCAAGTCATTAATTCCTAATCTTGAACTCTTCTAATGAAGCAATTTTCAGTTTAACGCCACCGGATTAGGGACCGACGTTATCCACCTTGCGCCAGCCTCCAATTCATCGACGACTTCCCAATCATCTTCCTCGGCGGCTGGCACGAGGAGAGAGGCTCAATTGCTGCAAACATCTACGAATTTCGAGACGATTACGAAATCCGCGACAATCTATAATTCTCCTCCGAGTTCAACACAAATGGCAAGACGACAACTTTTGAGTCTCCTTGATCCACTAGGACTAGTACCTGCTTTGGTCTCCGCCGGAGTTGCCGTCGGTACAGCTATAATACCAGTTGCCACCACCCAAGCTACAATTGTAACTACTACGCCAGTACCTATAGCAACACCTACGTCCACTATTGTGCCTTCAAGCGTGGCTGCCTCGACTCCTCCCGCACAAAGTAGCTCAAGTCAAATTGCATCAACGCCTTTACCAAGCAGTACAGTTTCGTCTACAACTCAAGAATCAGCTCCAGCACCGTCTACACCGTCTAATGGAACGACTACGAGTACTGGGGTAACTGCGCTCTCGATGGTAGTGAGCCAGCTGGCGAATCTCGGACTGATGCCTATTCTGACGGCAGTATTGCCAGGTTTGGGACCAGGAGGCTTCACGCAACCAGTTGATGATGGTATCAATACAGCGATAGCTGAGGTTAGGACAAATCTCACGACCAATGCCAACGTTTCAGGGTTTATTGGCGTGTACATCTTGACAACATGCAAAGGGAGCTCGGTATCCAATGTTACAAGTTGCGATTCTTTCAGTGCGGCTTCAGATAGTAAGTGCAGTATTGTGTCAAACAGGATGTCTCTAACAAAGGCCGTAATAGAAATCGGCAATATCAGCCATAGCTTTCCATCCTCGATAGTATTGGCAGGAACGAACTTCTCGTCTCCAGCTCTGCAAGCAATGACGGACTCGATCTCATCTTTCGGCCCCTTTATCAACGCATTTGATAAATTCTTCCTTATCTTCATGATCCTCTCTCTCACGAACTCTACATCTGCGATCATCCTCTCCCTCCTGGGAGTATTCTTCCCCCAAAACCGCAAAATTCTATATAGTAATCTCTCATTAGCAACTTTCGGATTTCTCTCCCGAGTTACCGACGCCCTTCTCTCAACTTTCGTCGCAGGAGCTCTAACATTCATGACTAACAAATTCGGCAAACCCATCGGCGTTACCGCCAAAATCGGCAGTACTTTCATTGGTTTGATTTGGTTAGGACTTGCTTGTCAATTTCTTGCAAGCAGTTATTGGGCTCGAATATGGTTTGTCGAGTTTAGACAAAGGAGTTATAGGATCAGGGAGAGGGAGGCCCATGAGGTTGGCAATTATAGGAATATCAGGGCGGAGTTCCGCTCGGATCGGAAATTCCTGAAAGAGGAGAAGGACCTTGAGAAAAGCTTAAAGGCTGTGTGATAATATCCTATCACCAATTTGTGATGTAAATATCCAGACTTTAATATGTAAAAACTTTTAAAGGGCGGGCTGGACAATTTGTTGAATGTTTCAGGACTGACTAGGTTTGTTGCAACCATTGCCCCGCCCCCTGAAGCTAGGGGGCTTTAGCGAGTACTCGTTTGCTTTCAGGGGCTGCTTCAGCGGAAAGTCTTCGGCTATTCTAGCGTGAGCCTAACCCCGGAATAAAACCAACCCGAGACAAAGTCAAAAAGCAGGCTTATATAACTCGAGCGTTCATTGGCCCTGCGGGAATATTAACGGGAGGGGTTAGGACCCCACGTCTTATGCCGCCAATTATACGAGAATGGTCAAAAAGAGGCTAACTTATGTCACCTGAATTCAACATCGATATTTCTTTCATTACTTGCTTGCCATCTCATCTTTTCCACTGACCGCACGACAACATTCGCAATTTTAAAAGCAGACTTGGTAGGCCTTGTGGTTTGTACTCGGCTTACAGCCACCCCGTTGCATTTGCACCAATCACCACCAAGTAAGTTATAAAGCCACATTCTTACTCTCACTTACTCCTTTCTGTATTAGAGGCCTGCTGCAATTTTTATAATAGTCCAATAACCTAGCAATTCATCGTGAATAGCATCAATGACAGATCTGCAAAGATATTAGCGCGCCAAGACTCATAGACAGTACTTTCTGTACGTTAAAGTCACCGTACACACACGATAACGAAAGCCTTTTTGATTCTCCTAGTCTCACGACAAATGTTCTGTGGAATAAAACAAACTTGGATTCGGAAAGAGAACCAATTTTTGATACATAAACGCCTTTCGTGATAGCGGTGTCCTTATTCTGAATCGTGTGCTTGACTAATATATGGGACTCATTCAAACGATGAGCTTTGATCGCGAAACAATCCTTACAAATAGCAAAATCCCCGCTATCGCAATATCTGCACGTATAATGGGCATTGTCCAAGGTGTTTATAGTTGTGACGTATGTAAAGGGGTATATCGCCTCGAGCGAAATGATATTAGGGAGTGGTCATCTCAGTGGCTGAGGTTTCTATGAGCTTCCAACTCGTCACTTTGCAGATGTCAGGCAGCGACTCAAGCAGGTGTACCTCCCATGTCCCGTGTACCAATCTCCTTTCGTCCGGGGTAAGATCATCCGCCGTGATCATAACAAAGGACTTCCCCGGCTGAGCATTTCCTTCCCAGGTATCCGCTAAAATCGCCGGGCCCTCCCTAATTGTTCGACCTGCTTTTGTGAGATGCTCCCCATCACATGGCATAAGCCAAAATTCGCCAAGTTCAATTCTTCTCCTCAAATCCACCTCTGGACAGTCTTTTAACGCCCACATGAGGAAACAGACTAAACCCTGGAAAGGAAAGGATTAGCAGGTTATCCAAGATTTGTGCAAGGAGTATGAGAAGTCGGTTACCTCAACCGTCTGCGATATGAAGAAAGGCACCATATGTGTCCTCCCAATAGTATCGGTAAGTTGAATAGGCCTCTGATCAGCACTCATTGGCATCGACATGGTGAGTGATAGCGCGTCATTCGTAAAGTTCATGGTAAGTGCACCAATATACGCATTAATCGCGACTGAGATTGTCTCGACCTTCTTGTCTTGACGCACGCCCGACCATGCCTTCAATAAGATCTTCCACCACTTATCATCATCCTTCGGCAAGGTATTTTCCAGTATGGCGTCTAAATCTGCAAGTTGTTCTCGAAAATCCGTGATAATTGGACAAAGTGCCGCGCACGTTTCCTCATCAATTTTGGCGGCTTTTATTCGACTCGTAGTCTTGTTGAGGGTGACAAGCAAGAGAGGAAGCATTGTTTTCTGGGTGCGAAAGGCCTTGGGCATATCCCTAGCTCTGCCACCGAAGTTTTTGACCCTGCTGAACATTATATTAATGCGTTCGAGTAGGTCCGCGATGTTGACAATGACGCTGATAGCAAGAAAGGCCTCCGCTCCGGACATCGTGTTAATTACTCAATTCTCAAGTTCCCTGAAGGATTCCTTTTGTCGATCAATGGTTAAGATTACAAGGCAACCGTGCTCTTCGGTTGGGTGAACTGTAGCCGCTAGATGGAATTTTCAACGACAATAGATGTCTAAAGTTGCAGGTATTTTTGGGCGGAAGACTGCGAATTTAAAATGAATGAAATAAATTAGACTTGTAGCAAAGGTCGATAGGTTTGCTTAGACTTTTTAGCGGTGAGATAAATGGGATTATTGGAGGGGAGGCGTTCAGCTGAGCCACCACTGATTTATACTTTCGTCCCAATTAGCTCAGCCTCGCTATCGCTCGTTAACCATAGGATACGTTTCAGATCCTTCAAACTGCAGCAAGACCAAATGTGGTTATATTGGGATCTCTTTTGATAAGGCAAGAATCTGACCACTTCAATAGACCCTATAGAGGATCCTGAAAGTAACCAGTCCGCCGGGGGGGGGGGGGGGGGGGGGGGGGGGGGGGAAAAAAAAAATAACAAAAAA
>Ga0247778_1001141_pt1 | contig 13969 bp, 6 predicted proteins | sample UWRJL049202B5_FD_179939 | JGI IMG/M metagenome (GOLD analysis project Ga0247778, IMG submission 179939) | Plant litter microbial communities from Arlington Agricultural Research Station in Wisconsin, United States - UWRJ-L049-202B-5 | ecosystem: Environmental > Terrestrial > Plant litter >... | reverse complement strand
GCGTTGTCCGGGAGGCCTACGATAAAGGTGTGCAGCCCTTCGGTCACATTTACTTCGACGGTGATCGTGGTCGCCTCTACTCCATACACTGCACTGCCATATGTCTTCACCAGCATGACGATCAGGATAAGGTTGCCGGGCGGGCGCCGCGGCGGGTAGAACCGTAGTGATGCTGTCCGGCGAATGAAAAAATAAATTGGGAGATAAAATTAGAGAATATTTTAAATAGAATTTAAAAAACTTTTTATTCAGATTCCGCGAATTCTATTTGCAACAATCCTTATTGCGGAGTTTTGTGACACAGGTATCTGCGTTAAGAATATAGTACCCCTTTTTTGACAAATATGATAATTCCCCGTCAATATAGAAATCATAGCAGATTGCGCATTCTGCAACTGTGCTATCGAGTTTTTTTTCAAAAGTACTGGATCTAAAAACCACTTTAACATCTTTGCCAAGTATGTTTTTTTTATTGACCGTCCCATTGAAAATTTTAATTATACTTTCAATCCTGTATTGTGGTCCACACTCTTCGCATGAATAAGCCATATAGCGACATTTTAATCTTACTTTATTTCCCGGTATGATATTCTTGAAAAGTACAATGGCGCATACTGTAAGCGGTACCAACGTGATAAAGAATAGAAATAATTTTCGTTTTATCATAACGTATTATTGTATAGCTTTCATTTTTTATTTTTCAAATATGTATTGATTGTCTTTCGACTTATTCTACCTGTTTTACTTGTTTTAAATAATAGCTTTCCATTGTAGTAGGCTGCTCTTGGATCATGCCTATAGTCTTGCTGTGATTTAGTTGTGTTGTCGTCGTAGATGTTTGGATTAGCCTTGGTGGTGTGCCCTATTACTACAGCATTTTTTTTACCGGCTTTAAAAAGTTTTTGCGAAAGATCCTGTGCAATATTGTCGACATCGGGTAGTATATGATCCGAGCAAGCTTTACAACCATGGATTTCAATAACAGCATTATTCGAGAACTTATTAAAATCTATATCATCAATAGTCCCCGACTCCTTTTGTGTACTCGTGCCGACGAAAAATTTTGTTAACCCCATATCGTACATGGAAACATTTTTGTCTTTGTCGCCATCTTGATACATGAAAAAAGCAACATATGAACCATGAGTAATGATATCTAAAGAAACAATACTACTATTTTTATGAGCATTAATCGTACCTGAAATATAATCTGATGATTTAGCATCCAATAATTCAACTTTAATACTCTTCCCATAATCTTTTTTGACATTTTCGGCTGCGAATTTGAACGCAGAATTGTCGCTTGCCTTAAGCGCCCCACCCGAGAAAATCAGCCTTACTAAATCAGAATTACCGGAAAATAGTCCCCAGGCCCAAGTTCCCGCATTGCCAATTGCGTCCCCAACGGTGCCCCAAGGTACAAAAGTTGCCCCCAATCCTCCAACTCCTCCCCAAGCGGCGCCCGTCCCAAAGTTATTCCAGTTCCATCCGTTTGCTAAAGAATTTGCTACGCCTCCTACCAATGCTCCTGCAACGGTATTTATAGCCCTGGATAAAAGCATTTGGCCACTCGTCATTTCTCCTACGGCTCCCAACCAATTTATCCCATTATAGCCTACTCCACCCCCATCCGGATCCACATTATTCACTGGATCATTTCCCATCCCCACATAAGGGCTAGCAAACTGATCATAGGGATCTGCACCGGTCCAGCGGCCGATCTGGGGATCATACAGGCGCAGGTCGAATTCGTTCCAGCCGGTATTGTCCTCTTCCTCGCTGTAGTCACCCTGGTAATTGAATTTATTGGCGGGTGGCTTGTTGAATGCGGAGGTACAGATCCCGGCGATCTTCTGCCCGAATGCATAATAGTGATTTTCCTCGGCGATCCGTCCATGATCCTGGGATACAGTGAGATTATCGAAATAGACGCTCTGGGCGCTCTCATTGCTGAGATAGATATAGACCCAGCCGTTCTTGGGTGCCTTTTGCTGCAATAGCAGGGATGTAGCATTCTGATCATTGGGACTGGAGACCCTTTGAAAGCTGCTGCCTACCGATGTGGCAGCAGGGTCGGGGGCGACAAAATTGAACTGTTCATCGAAGAAGACCACATTTAAAAATGCCTTGGGAGCATTCGGGTTAGTACCCGAGGACGGATGTCCATTGATAAAGTTGGTGAAATCCCCTCCGGTCGCGCTGAGATTGCTCTGGATCAGGCTGCTGTTCATCTTGGTTAAGGAGGAGGCCTGAGTATTTCCCAGCAAAGAGCTGACGAGGGAGGTTAGCGCATCCGTGACACCATTGGAGCTACCAGTGGGATCATTGCTAAAATAAAAATAATTGGCGGTGGCACCGATCATATCTCCCGCCGAGACCTTCAGGATCATATTCGGACCTACTTTTTTAGTAGCGTCGGACGCCGTGAGCATGGTCACTTTTGCCGAAGTATTGCCGGTCCAGAGCGTAGTCGACTTGTCGGTCCTGGTCAGGACCAATTCATTATCAGAGGTGGGGTTACCTGTCGTGAGATCCACCTTTCCGAATAGTTTCGCTTCATTGGTGCCCAAATTTGGATCGGAACCGCTGGTCAGCTCCATCGTAGCCAGGTAAACTTCCTTCTGCACTTCCTCCGTCAGCACCATCCGGGTATTGCCCAACTGATCCTTGACAAAATATTCAAAGACCCCCTGCATGCCGGATAGTACATTATTGGCGCCTGCGGAGCCGGCATTCCGTATTTTAGTGCTTGTAGCGACGGGTGTAATGATCTTCACCCTACCTTCTTCATGCAGGACATATTGCAGAACATTATCCTGGTAGACGAATTCATCGGCATATTGAGTGGTCGAAACGGTATTAGGGCTGGCGGCCAGGTTCGTGACCTTCTTACTGAGTTTAACTCCGGTCGCATCATAGGTATACTCGACAATGCTCTTGGCTGCGATGGTGATCTTGACCGGTTTGTTCAGATAATTATAAAGGACCCCTCCTCCAGCGCCATCCGTCATGCCCTTATTAAGGTCCTGGATAAGACTGCCGTTGTTGTCATACTGGTAGTCATCGACAGCAGCCGTATTGGTTCCATCTTTAAAATCATTCAGCTGTCCATCCCCTGCAATGGAGGTCGTTGCATCGACCCGGGTCAATCGATTCGTATTGGGATTGGCCGTTGTGCCATAGGTATATTGAAGATCGTCTACGAGGGCTCCTCCGGCAGTACCCGGGACAACGCCCCAATGTTTTATGGTATTGATATTCCCGTTCCCGTCCTTATAAGTGACGTATTCGGAAAGATTGATGGCGCTATTGGACCATCCGTCGGCAGGTGTTTTCCGCTGGTTGAAGATGGCCGAGGTGAACCGTCCAAGATTATCGTAGGTGTAGTCGTATTTCTGCATGGAATTATCTCCCTGCGATTTCCAGATCGCACCGGTGATGCTGCCATTGAATTGTTGAGCCGCAAACTGGTTGTCCCGGTTGTCATAGCCCAGGTAGAGACCAAAGAAATGATCCCATTGGGCATAGGTATTCGTACTCGTAGCATAATCTTTATTGATACCAGTGAGCCATCCCTGGATATTGTAATCATAGGAAAGCGTTTCCATCTGTGTGCCATTATAGCCCGGCGCCAGTTTTTTCTGTACCATTTTGCCATATTCATCATAGGTATAACTGGCCAGGTTTTTAAAGAAGGTATTGTTGAAATTCTTCGACAGGGCTGTTAATCTCCCTACCTGGTCATAGCTGTTTTTTGAAACAACGGTGAACTGGCTGGCAGCTCCTGCCATGTGTTTGACACAGGAGCCCCATAATTTCCCCGCGAAATCATAGCGTTTGGTAACGATATCCGTGCCGCCTAATCCATTGTCATTGTGATCCTGGATAGCTCGCCCCAGATCATCATAATAACTGTCGGTTTCCAGCCAGCTGCCCTGGGTAAGGTCAGATGGATTGGTGATGACCCTTACCTTGGTTGTAGTAATAAAACCCCTGGTCTGGGGGCTGGCCTGCGTCGGCAGCGCCAGGGCCTGGGCATTGGTAGAAGGATCAAATAAGGCATTGTCGGCTGTGGTATAGGCCTTGGTCGCCTGGCTGTAATCGTCATAGAAATTTTGGGTCAGGGTGGCAAAAGTACCGGCAGGAATGGGATTGTCAGCGATGACTACCACTTCATGCACGGTAACGCCCAGGTTAGGGTCAATGTATGCGATGAAATTGGCGCCGGCCTCGGTAGTAAATCCCGGTGTGGCAGGAGGACCTGTCTGCGCCGGCAAAAAAGTGATGCTATGCGATGCTACATATTGCAATAATCCGGCCTGTCGGGAGCTGACAGTAAGGTCAGCCAGACCGCTGCTGGGTGCTGCCCCGGTGATCGTAGCCCTTCCCGTATTGTTATCTACATAGGTTTGCAGGCTTGCCTGCGTGATGCTCTGGGTCAATATTCCGGTAGAAGTGACCCTGTCAAGTCCATCATATAATGTTGCCTGCCATTGATTACTGACCAATCGCCCATTTGCATCCTGCATGAACACGGGGCGATCCCGTTGATCATAAACTATATTGGTTTCGCCGATCCCGGGCTGTTTCTTTGAAATGACCCTTCCCTTGGCATCATAGCCATATACAAAACAAAGGTCATTTACCAACTGCTGGGTGAGGGCCCATGCATTATTGTCCAGGTAGGCAACCGCCTTGGGGGTAATGGTGAAGCGTAGCTGGTTGAGATCATCATAGACGTAATAGGTGCATATCCACCCGGCATGTTGTACTGTCAGCCCACTGGCCGCGTCATCTTTTTCCTGTACTTTTTTCAGAAGGGTATTTCCCGTGAAGTCGGTGTAGGTAATGACCTTTTTGCCCTTTTCATCTGTGCTTGTCAGCTTGTACAGGCTGCCTGTAGGATAAACCACCGTCGGCGAGGTCGAAGGAATGGCGGACGTCGAATAGGTGAGGGACCAGATATGTACATTCTCGTCAGATGTGTTAAAGTCATAGTCGGTATGAACGCCGATCGAATTTCCTTTCCAGCTTTGACCGGGAAGATAACTATCCGTCACCCTGTTAAGGGGGCTGTTATCATAGGTTAACTGTGAATAGGTAGGGGCGGTGGTGGGTTCGCCGAATTTGCCGGCAACAAAACTTGCCTGTTGGGTCGGGACATTGGCGGATTTAAATTTCCCGGGATTATCGATGCTGGGATAAGGCAGGTATTGCTTTGCGCTTCGCCCGGCGGCATCGTATTCGATGGGTTGTACAAGATCGACCCAGGCATTGTTAGAAAAACTGGCAGATTTAGCTATTTTCTGGATGGGACGGCCCAGACCATCGAGGTAGGTGGTCGATACGAATTTGCTATCCATTGATAATTGGTCTGCTGCATTCCAGGTTTTGGTGCCTGCGACATGAACATCTATGACCCTTACATAATTCAGGTTCTCAAAATCGACGGAGGTATAGGAAGGGACGATATGCAAAATATTAGTAGATAGGGTAACGCCATTACAGGTGACTTTCCTGCGGATATCTGAATTTCCTATAATACCGGCGGTGGATGGATAGAAAATTCCGGTGCCAATTGTTTCCCAGGGCTGCCCGTCGACAGATCGCTCCCAGACATAGGTGCGACTGCTGTAGCCGCACATGCCTCCGTGTGAATTGGAGTATGAAAGGACTGGGGCAGCCCCATAAGCAGGTTGTTGTGCGAGGCTGATGGACCCGGGGTCCAGGGGATTGAGAATGACCTGAGCGGGGGCAGAAAAATACATAACGCCATTTATCGTCACGACACATCTGTAAGATCCATTTGCCGTGCTGGAAGGGGTATAAGTATAGGAACCGGTCGTCATATCTGTCCAGGCACTGCCTATGAGACTTTGCCATTTGACGGCCGTAGCAGATATTAGAGAAACAACCGTAGCGGCAAAATTGTCATTGACAAAGGCCCCATAATCCAGGTTTACGACTGCCGGTGAGACGGTGACCGTAGGGTTTCCTATCTGAACATTCAGGCTCCCCGTGTAGATCTGCGAAGGCTGACCGGGAGGGGGATTTAATTGTGCTACGCTGACTCCGACGGTACCCACGCCATTTGTATTATTCCATAAGACCTGACATGAGCTGGTTGATTGGATCTGGACCGTACCGCCATTGACAGACCAACCCAACACGGTATCGGCCTCAACCGTATAGGTCGTTATACTCCCAGGCGTGACTTGAGTCGGTCCGCTGATTGAAATGGTCTGAGCAGATGAGTGCACAAAAAAGAGACAGCAGACGCAGATCCTTAATAAGACCATTCTATATAACCGCATAAAATAAGATTAATGAATTACTGTTTGTAATTATATTCATAGGTACGGATCACGTTCCGCTGATCGTCACTGATCTTGATAAGCCGCCCCAGGTCGTCATAAGTATAATAGGTTACACGTCCGCTGGCATCACATTCCGAGGTCTTCCCGATCAGTGGAGTATAAGTGGTTGTGGTCATCTGTGAACCTACAGGATAGATCCTGAATTCGTCCACCAGTCCGGTGCCGGAAACGCTGACCTTGTCGATATTGCTGACCTGTTTCTCATTATAGGTCCAGCCATTGATCGTGACACCCTGCTTCCATCCGGCTGTACCCTGGCAACTATTGAGAGTACTGGTTCCACCGGCTGACCCATTGAGGCAGGCCGTGCCGTTCTTCGACCAGAATGAAACGATATAGGTAAGGCCGCCATTTAGTCCGCCAAATCCAAAATAATTGTTGACCGGATTCGAGGGATCGCTGAGGTTGAAAGATTTTGTTCCCGTTCTGGCGTCGTCGGTGAAGATGGCCGCAGGATTGACCCAGGATCCGGCCTTACCTCCTTGTGCTTCAAAGGAGCTGTATCCGATATCACTATATGAGGCATTGCTGACCGAGGCTACCATCAGCTTACCATCGTAATCATATATATTACTGGATACTTTATTGCCGCCCGTAAGTGTCTGGACAAGGTTTCCATAATTATCATAGTCGTATAAGGCAATCTGTTTGTAATACGCAGCATCTCTTAATACTGATGCGGGGCTGAATGATTGGATCGAGCTTTTCAGCATGGGCAAGGTATTCTGAAATGAATAGGTAAACTTGGGCTTGATATCGCCATTGGAGAAGATATCGAAGTCCGTATTGCTTCCCCCGATGGTGTAAGGTGTGCCGCTCTTTAGGATATTAGTCTCTGTCGAAAGGACTGGGCTGAAGATATTGCTGGCTGCGGTATTCATCGATGCTATTGCACCCGGTGCGGAAGTATAATCATAAGGATGATAATAGAGGGTTTCGATGGTTTCTCCCTTGGAGTTATTGAAATATTTACGTTTTAGCTGGTAATTTGCATCGTATTCATAATTGGTGGTCACGGTTGCCTGCTGCAGTTGCGAATTGTATATTATTTCATCGGAGCTTTTTAATTCTGTATGTCCTGTAAGAGGGTAGTACGTTTCCTGACTTATGTCGGAACTACTGCCGCCAAAATTTATTGTCAATAGGCATCCATATGTGTTTTGTGTAGCCGTCCAACTTTTGGAAAGAAAATTGACATCGTTAAGTGTATTGACTATATAGTTGTAATGATTTATTGTTTGTTTTACGTTATTGTTATTTTTGTCGGAAATGGTAATGGTTTTTGGCAGGCCATATACCCAGGGCGCATACCTTGGCTTGCCTGAAAAAAGAACGGCCGGTGTAGTTACCTCTATCAGAGGGTCTCCTGCCCCACCCGGATAAGAAAATTCATAGACCGTTTTTCCGACGTTATCCGCAGAGAGGAGATTAACCACTTCGGTCCTTGCATATCCCCAAGGCAAGGGATTATTCGCAATCGAACTAAAATTACTATATTCATTTACCGTATGAATGGCTGGGCCTGGATCGGAGCCAAATAGATTCAATAACACCATTACGACCACGGAGACGACCATGCCTTCAAGGCTGCCAGCCATGCTGGCAAAGGCAGAGCCTGCCATCGCGGAAGCGCTGGCAATCGTAAAAGTGTGGAATAAGGCACCTTGTTCAAGATAGTTGAATACCAGTTCTTTTGCTGAAATGGCAGATACAGCCCCTGATGTGCAATTGGGCGATACTATGGTCATAGGACTTATATAACTGTAGGTCTCTCCTCCCCAGCCGGAGGAGCTCCCGTCGGCATTCACATAATTATATTGTTTGACGATGTCGTTTGCATGGCTGATTCCGTCATATTGATTGGTTGTTTTTACTCTCACACCACCCAATTGCATTTGGGAAGTCGTATTTTTTTCATATTCAAAGCTTAAAGTCCCTCCCAGCGGATATGTGACCGACTTGATAATTCCATTTTTTGCTACTGTCAATATTGGGACTTTATATGCTCCGTTATGAATGGTGCCGGGTTGAATTCCCAACAATATTTTCAAGGCGGCCGAAGAGTAAAAGGAATTATAAGAGCCTTCAGGAATCGCCTCTGGCCGAACATCGCCGTTATAATATCCGAAATGATCCTGATAGATACTGAACATTGGCGGAATTACGTCGCTACCCAAGATATACACACCGCCACCGTTATCGCCTCCCATATTATAGGTAAAGCGATACGGAGGTTCGCTCTTATTATTGAGCCCCGTCTTTTGCAGCGTAAGAAGGCATAGTCTTGCCCATTGCTGCTCAGCGCCGCTGTAGGAATCGGTGGGAGTTTTAATTGCTTGCTCCGTACCAACAAAATATCCATATCCCAAATTCCATGCATACACAATGGACTCATTATAACTAACCTTGAGTTGATTTAAAGTGTTTTGATGGGGTAAATCTATCCTGGGCGTGGAAGCATATGTGAGATCAATTCTTTCCGAATTGGACAATATGACACTGCTCAATCGTTTGTCGATGGCTTTATATCTTTGCCAGACTACTGTCACAGAACCGTTCACACCTGTCATAGATGCTTCTATCAATTTATCGGTATTTATATCCTCGTTAAAAGAAGTATAATTGAAAGTTATTTGTTTGTTCGTATAAGGATTTATGATTTGTGAGAGGTACCATTTGTCCACAACGGTCTGTGTCGTGGCTTCACCCTCTATAACATATATAGTATTGTTTTGCGCAGCCAGGGAGGGCGCCAAGAGCGGATCTGGCAGACTTGTAGCGGATGCAAGAGTTGCCAAATCGCTATGATAGTTTGGGTTGGAGGAGTTGCCAGCATATTTAAATTTTTCATAACGAGATACATAATCCAATCTCATATCTTTGAAAATGTATTGAATTCCTGATTCATCGGTTATCTTGAACTGTGATATCTTTGTCCTTATGCCGTTGGAACTCATATCCGTTTCCTGCAGGTCGATCTTTAGTTTAGAGTCGGTAAGTGTTCTAACCTGTTTGTTTTTCCCTATTACAAATTCGCCGGCATGTCCATTAAAGGTGAAGGCAAATACGTCCTGTTCCCTATCCGCCAAATACTGGGGTTGTCTCTTATAGGAATTCTGGAAGGGAACAAATTGTTTATAGGGTGTATATCCTCCTCCATTGTCTATAATATCAGAGGCGGTATAAGTTTGATTGTACAAATAACCATCCGGGTAATAATATTTTTCATAATTAGCATACCCGGTAGGTGTAGAATAATCAAAGGTTTGTCCGGTATATTTCTGATCATCCGGCGCGCCGTGTTGGATCCTGCTAATAGAGCCCCCGCAATCCAGGGTCCAGCCGGTCCCTACGGCGGAGGCCATTTCAGAGACTTTCAGTCCATTGCCGTCGAGATATACCAGGGAAGCATTCAGGCCCAGGCGGTTACCCGGATCGGAATAGCTGTAGAGAGGAATATTGATTTGCGCAGCACCGTTCTGGGGATTTACCTGCGAGAAAGAGGGATAGAATGACATGCTGAGAATTACCAACAAGCAGAAAAAAGACCGTTTCATATTCGAAGATTTGTATTGTATTTTAGAATGACCAGCCAGTTCTGAAAAGAATGGGAGTGGATCTTGGAACCTGCTGATAACTTAAGAAGTCAAAGAGTAACTGCAACTTGCCCTTTATTTTCGAGGATAACTGATACTGACGGCTAAGCCCGATCAGGCCGCTCTGCTGCCATTGGGAGAGATCCCTCAACTGATCGATTGATCGGAATTGAGAGAAATGATTTCGCTCATAGCCTCCGGAGAGGAAAAGGTTCTTTTCGATCTTCCAGTCAATAAAACTCCTTAGCCCCAGTCCCTGGCTGGAAAATTGAATATGCTGAAGACCATCGCCAAGTCCCATTTTATAAGAAAGTCCCAGGCCGGCCGTTGCATGATCATGTAATTTATACCCCAGGGACAGACCGAGATCGCAAAGGGTGGGTAATATGCCGCTGGCAGGTGCAAACTGGAAATTGGCGCCGTATTCCAGCCTTCGCCAGAATGATTTTGTCTTCTGGCTATTAGGCTTGAAGTCCGGATCTGCAGGCTCTTCTTTACCACCTAATTGCAGTAGTTTATTTTTTAATTCGCCAAGTTCGGTCCCTGCCTGTTGAACCTGTTGCAGGACCTTTTGATCAGCGCCCGGTCCCCCTGTGGCGATCTTGTCCTGGATCATCTTCTGTACGGTGGCCCGGGTCTGAAGGCCTTGCATACCGGAATCGGAGAGTTGGTAGTCCTCAAGGTTGCCAAAAACAGAGGCCAAATAAGAATGCTGCCTGATGAAACGCTGATAGGCCGGTATTTGCGATAGCGTTTGCGTCGCCTTTTGTTGAAGCCTGGATGGATCTTTTAACGTTGCTTTCCAATCACTCAATTGTTGCTTGTAATAATAGACCTGCTTATTCATAGCTGACAGGTTCCTGGTCAGACCATATTTGCCAAGTTCCTGGGATAAATACTGCCTGCGCTGATCCAGGGTATTCTTCAAATCTCCGGCGGCATTGACCTTGTCCTGCAAGGCCCGGGCGCGGGCGATCGTTGCTCTCAGCCTGGCATCGGTGATCCCAGACGGCAGTTGAAGGTGTTCTTTGTTGGTTTGCAGAAAGAGTAAGGTGTTCTTTAGAGTATCAATGGAAGGAAGATAGCTGGTAGTATTTTGGGGGAGACCAATTCCCGGTGATGTCAATCCGGCTTGTAATCGACGATACCGTTCATCTACATTTCCAAAAAGATTCCTGGCAGAAGTAGAATCGATCTTTTGCAGTTTCGTTTTCAACCTCGCTTCCTCCCTCGCAACACCGCGAAGATATTTTTCGGTTTGCCCGTTGAGTCGCTTATCCAGCTGGGACAGCTCCTTATCGGCGTTGTCCAGGTATTGCCCGCTGATCTGCCCGTGAGTGGCGGAGATCGGTGCCTGATCCTGTCCCTGGACGAAATGGATGGCTAATAACATCACAGCGACAAATGAATATTTTCGTAGCATATTGCTGTTTTATTTTATTCAGGCTATTTTTTACTTTTTTCTTCCAGCAGCCGTTCTAAACGGTCGATCTTTACCTTTTGAGCGTCCAGTTCTTTATTTTGTTGTATCAGGAAAAGGGTCAACTCTTCGATCTTTTTCAGCAATAACGCCATGTTGTTGCCAAGGTCCAGCCCGTTCTTTTCAACGCTGTCTGCAGCCGGCATTTCCGGTAAATGATGGTTCTGTTGTATAAAAGCCGCTACACTATCTAGGGACAGAAGCCTGTGTTCCGCGCTAAATACATAGTCGGGCCAGGTGCTATAGGTTTTCACAACGACCTTGGTGAAAATGGCCGATCCATTTACGGCAAGAGCATAGCCGTTTGTGGTAGAAGTTCGGATGCCTACATTGCCGCTGGCATCCCATTGCTGGACAAGGGTGCCAGGATTTATTGGATCCGCACCGCCGAGGTATAATCCAACACCTTGACTCCAGGTTTGCTGCCCCATACGATAGGCATTGGTGCCATTTCCCTGCCAGAAGGTTAGCCATGCTTTGGCTGCGTCATCCGGTTTAAAGATCCTCAAAGCGTCGATCGCAGTCGTTGCGGGGACGGAAATGTCCAGCTTTGCCTGGGGGCTGATCGTTCCGATACCGATATTACCGGATTGCGCGATCCTAAGAAAGGTTGTGGGAGTGACGGAGGTGTTGGGAGGATCATTACCCGTCACTGAAGCCGGGGCGAACTGTACATCATAATATTGATGGTTAAGTACGGTAGCCCAGGTATTGCCATATTGGTTCCTTCTGATCCAATTCGTGCCGTTAAATTTAATATTATGAGCATAGATCGACAGGTAATTATTGGCATTGTTAAAATCGCCGCCGATATTCGCCTGCTGTATGACAATGCCCAGATCACTTTTTGTAGAAAATGCCACATCGTTATACTGTTCAGACTTGACCTGACCGAAGACATGCAGCGGATAGAAGGGGGTGTTGGTGCCGATCCCCACATTCCCCCCGTTATAATAAATATTTGAGGTTGGTGTGCCCGTCAGCCAGGGCTGTGCAGATAATTGGCTGATCGACAGCAACAGGAATAGATGAAGAATGGTCTTTTTCATAAATAAACCTTGTGATAATTAGGTGGTATCGATTGCCTATTTCTTCAATAATGCACTCAGCTGATCGATCTGCTGCTGCATTTTCTTCATACCTTTTACTTCCTCCTTCAAAATTTCGATCTGATGTTCCTGCCGAATGGTATAAAGGGTTAACTCTTCCAGCTTCTTTAGTAATAATGCTTGGTTATGGCCAAGGTCCAGGCCGTTCTTTTCAACGCTGTCGGCAGAAGGCATTTCCGGCAGATGATGATGAATGTCGATATATTCCTTTACCTTTTTCAAAGCCGGAAGGCGAAAACCTTTGGCAAACACATAATCCGGCCAGCCACTCAGGGTGACCGTGACCTTTTTTGCCACCATGTCGCCGTTCACGGCCAATTTGGTCTGTGGCGTCGTGGTACCGATCCCGACATTGCCATTGGCCTTAAAAGTTGCTATTTCTATGTTGTTAATGCCATCAGGTGAGCTTTCGATCCAGACATCGGAATTTACGTCCCTGTTCAAAAAAAGCTTGCCGTTATTCTTCGCATTCATAACAACATCGCCCCCGTTATCACGAATGCCAGCCTTTAACGGATCAATGAGGGTGCCTTCATTCAGGTAGAACTGGTGACTGCCTGTGAGGAATAGCAAATTTCCACGAACTTCCAGTTTCGCTGCCGGAGTGGTAGTTCCGATCCCTACGTTCCCATGTTGGTCGAGCCGCATGACCTCGGTAACGCCGGCATCTTGCATGGTGGAAAAGGCCATCTGACCAGATGAATTCCAGGCATAAGAGCCAATTCCTGTGATCCGGGCATGGGGCTGGCACATCCCCAGGTCGATACTGGCGGATTGGATAGAGGAATTAAAGGGCTGGTAGACCTTTAGCAGCGTGCTGCTGGCATAAGGGGTGCCACCATACCCTTCCATCGCTCCTATATGCAATAAGGCAGACGGGCTGGAGGTGCCGATACCTACATTTCCGCTATTGGTATTATTAATGTTGGGTGTGGTATTTGTCCATGGAGACTGGGATCGTGCGAACTGAGATCCGGAGCAGCACAATAAAAGGAAGATGATCTTTTTCATGGTTGATTAGTTATTCAATTTCGGGGGACTATCTATTTCATTGATCTTTCCAGGCGCATGATCCTATCCTCTAAAATTTTAAAGGCGCGTTCCTTCTCCTCCGCTTCGCGATCCCGCTGCCGGATCGTTCGGTCCTGGGCAATAATATACAGGGTTAACTCTTCAATTTTCTTCAACATAAGGGCCTGGGTGGCCCCCAGATCCAGCCCATTTTTCATAACACTGTCGGCGGAAGGCATTTCAGGCAAATGATTGTTGGCCTTTAAATAGGAAGAAAGGCTGTCCAGTGAAGGAAGATGGTAGTCCTTATGAAAGACATAGTCGGGCCAGTTGGCATATAACTTTACAACGGCCTTTGTGAAAATAGCGGACCCATTGACGGCGAGTTGGTAAGTT
>Ga0247778_1001140_pt1 | contig 13970 bp, 11 predicted proteins | sample UWRJL049202B5_FD_179939 | JGI IMG/M metagenome (GOLD analysis project Ga0247778, IMG submission 179939) | Plant litter microbial communities from Arlington Agricultural Research Station in Wisconsin, United States - UWRJ-L049-202B-5 | ecosystem: Environmental > Terrestrial > Plant litter >... | reverse complement strand
TGGTCGGGGGCAACCTGTCCATCCTGGCCCATCTCGCGGGTACTTCATCGGAGCTAAAGACGAAGGGCAAGATCCTTTTCCTGGAAGATATCGGAGAATACCTGTATAATATAGATCGCATGCTCGTCCAGCTGAAACGCAATGGAAGACTGGATCGCCTGGCAGGCCTGATCATCGGCGGTTTCACGGATATGAAGGATACCCAACGGCCATATGGCAAGCCAGTCTATGAGATCATCCACGATCTCGTGCAGGAATATGACTACCCCGTCTGCTTCTCATTCCCTATCAGTCATGAGAAGGAAAATTATGCGGTCAAGATCGGGGCCGGTTATAAACTGAAGGTTGGCAAAGGTAAAGTGACCCTGGAAGAATAAGGTCCCGCCAACCCATGATTCCATAAAGAAATCAGGATGGCCCAATCATTGCAAGAAGTGTAATAATTCAACACACAAAATATGAATAAAATATTTAATTCATTGTCCTTGGCCGTTGCAACTGCCTTCTTTTTAACAGGTTGTGTCTCCTCCGGCAAATTCAAAGCCTCCCAGGCCTCCCTCCAATCCGCAAGGAATGACAGCGCCCGCCTGGCAGGGCAGGTCTCCGAGCTGCAGGCGAATGTTGGGCAATTAAAGCAACAGATCGGGGATTTGACGAAGAAGGTTGGCGATCTCAGCAACGAGGCCGGTCAGTTATCCAGCGATGTAGCCAATAAAAACTCCCAGCTGGGCAAGAGCCGGGAAGAGCTGGCCGCGCAGCAGAAAAGACTTGAGCAATTGCAGGCCTTGATGGATCAGCAAAAAAGGGCGACCCAGGAGATCCGGAAAAAAATGAGCGATGCCCTGGTAGGTTTTAATTCAAACGAGCTGACCGTGGCCATCAAGAACGGCAAGGTCTATGTCAGCCTCCAGGAGAACCTTTTATTTCCTTCCGGCAGTGCAGTAGTCAACCCCAAGGGTAGGGAAGCGCTGGGAAAACTGGCTGAAGTATTGAATGTCAATCCTGATATTACGGTCAATATCGAAGGGCATACGGATTCCATTCCTATCCGCGCCAGGTACAAGGACAACTGGGACCTCAGCACCGCAAGAGCAGGATCTATCGTTCGTATCCTCACCCAGGATTACAAGGTAGATCCGACGAGGGTCATCGCCTCGGGTCATAGCCAATACGATCCGGTCCAGACCAACAGCACCACCGAAGGAAGGGCGCTGAACAGGCGTACGGAGATCATCCTGTCGCCCAAGCTGGACGAACTATTTAAATTATTGGAGACCGGGAGTTCAGGTCAGTAAAATATCTCATAAAAAAAGCCCGGGGCGATCGATTCGTCCCGGGCTTTTTTTTATTTTTTTACGAGCTGTAGATTGGCTTCCAGTCTTACTTCATCACTGACCAGCGCGCCGCCGGCCTCGGTGAGTGCGCTCCAGGTCAGACCAAAGTCTTTACGGTTGATCTTTCCCCTTAATTCAAAACCTGCCTTGGTCTGTCCATATGGGTCTTTCACGGTCCCGGTATATTCTACGGTCAGGCCGACCGGTTTCGTAATGCCTTTAATGGTGAGGTCGCCTGTCAGTTCGAATTTGTCATCGCCCTTATTGGAGAACTTTGAGGAGACGAATGTCAGTTTGGGATATTTTTCTGCTTCGAAGAAATCGGCGCTCTTCAGGTGTCCGTCTCTTTGTTCGTTGTTCGTGGTGATGGAATTGACATTGGCTTCAAAAGAGATCGAAGCATTTTCAAAATCATCAGCGCTTTCGGCATTGCCGTTGAATTCGGTGAAACTTCCGGTAACGGTCGTGATCACCATATGTTTGACCTTGAACTGTATTTCGGAGTGTGCCGGATCGATTGTCCAATTTGTAGTTGTTGCCATGATTGTCTGTTTTTTTTGTTATTTACTTTTGTAGGGCAAAGATGCGACTTTCAGGGGGGCTTACCCAATGACCTATGTTAATAAAAAGGGTTGATATATGTCAATCACTGGTTCGCAGGCTCTTTACCGGGTTGGCCAGGGCCGTTTTGAGAGTCTGGAAACTGATGGTAACCAGGCCGATCAGCAAGGCTGTCAGGCCGGTAGCCGCAAATATCCAGCCGCTGATGGGAACCCTGTAGGCGAAATTCTCCAGCCATTTATGCATGAAGTACCAGGCCAGGGGAGATGCGATCACAAAGGCAATGCCGATCAGCCAGAGAAACTCCCGGATGAAAAGATAGGAGATGCCAGCCACCGATGCCCCCAGCACTTTGCGGATCCCCACCTCCCGGGTCCGCTGGGTAGTCGTGAACAGGATCAGTCCGTACAGACCCAGGCAGCTGATGACCAGCGCGACGACTGCAAAAAAGCGAAAGATGGTCGACAGCCGCTGCTCCTGGTCATAATAATGGGCAATCGTCTCATCCAGGAATTGATGTTCGAATAAGGCATCAGGAAAATACTGGCTGAATAACTGGCCGATATCGCCAAGGGCAGCCGGCAGATTGCCTGCCCGCAAACGGATACCCGCGATGGCATAGGCGCTTCTTTGCGTGACGATCGCAGCCGGATCGATGGGGTCCCGTAAGGAATGCTGGTGAAAATCCTTCACGACCCCAACAATAGGGGCTGAGACATCATCATAGGCTATCACTTTTCCCAGTACGCTGCGGGGATCGGTGAACCCCTCTTTTCTGCAAAAGGTCTCATTGACGACAAATTCACGGATGCTGTCCGAGGGCCGGCTGGCTCTTCCGGCGATCAGCTGCAGACCATAAGTTGCAAAATAACCGGTATCGGCCGCCTTTATATTGATCTCGAAATTTTCATTCTTCGTATGCCGGTCAAAGTGAAAGGTAGAAGTGTTGTACCCTTTACTGGCCGGGGCGGTAGCGCTCAGACTGCAGTTCTCCACGCCTGCGGTACCCAGGACGGCCTGACGGAAGGCGCCCCATCCGGCCTGGCTGGCACTGTCCCGGGGCAGCGGGACGGTAATGACGGCATTCCTGTCAAAACCCATGGCTGCAGTCCTGAAGAAATTCATCTGGCTGATGGCCACCAATACGCCGGCTATCAGAACCTGGGCGATTACAAACTGGGTAACGACCAGGCTACGGCGCAAGGATAACGCGCCTGATTCGTTTCGGGAGACTATTTTATTTTTCAGGGCGGCGATCGGACGGAAGCCGGAAATGATGATGGCGGGATAGAAGCCTGATATCAACGTGACGGCCAGGCCTGCGCAGACGATAAAAAGAATATTCTCCATAGAATCCAAGGGCTGTTGGGACAGGGAAGCATTCAGGAGTTGTCCCAACCGGGGAAGCGACAGTATTACCAGGCCAAGGGCCAGCAGCGAGGCTATCAGCACCAGCAATGCGGTTTCACCCAGGAACTGCATTGCCAGCTGCCAGCGCCGGCTGCCGAGAACTTTGCGGATCCCTACTTCACGGCTCCTGTTGATCGCCTGCGCCGTGGAAAGATTGATGAAATTGATGCAACCCAGCACGAGGATAAAGCCCCCGATCAGCGAGAGTATCCACAGGGTCTGCCGTTGGGTGGCCCTGCCCTTGAAGTTACCATATCTTGCATCGAAATGAATTTCATCCAGTGGCTGCAGGGAAAAGAAATCCGTCAGGTTATCCCGGTATTTCTTCCTGAATCGGGGCAGGAGAGCATTGATGGAGGCAAAGGAGGTATGCGCAGACAAAAGGATAAAGCATTGAAAACCGCTGGATACGCTGCCCCATGATTTCCCTTGAAAACTTTTGGCGATGGTCGAAAAGGAGATCACTCCTTTGAGCGGGAAGTCGGTATTGGCCGGCGGGTCATCCATGATCCCCTGCACGGTGAGGGATTCCTGGTTATCCTTCCGGATAGTCTTGCCGATGGCATTCTGCCAGCTCCCGAAATATTTCTCAGCGGTGCTGCGGGCGAGTGCGATGGTATTGGGAGCCGCCAGGACGGACCCCGGATCCCCATACAACCAGTGAAAGGAAAAGATCTGGAAGAAGGCAGGATCGGTATAGAAGATGCCATCTTTTTCCTTGAATTTACGGGCGGACTGGCCAGGCTGATCTCCGGGCAGCGTGATCAGGGTATTGTAGGCGCCCAGGATGGATGATACATTTTCCAGCTGCGGAAACTCGTGGCGCATAGCCTCAGGCAGGGGGTAGGGGACACCTGACTGATATTCCGCTCCTTCCGGGTAATGGAAATCAGAGACGACCCGGTAGATACGCTGGTGGCCGGGGTGAAAACGATCCACGCTCAGCTCGCTGCGGACGATCATAAAAACAGCAAGGCTGCAGCCGATACCCAGCATGAGACCGGTAATATTGATAAGGGAAAAGACCTTGTTCTTACGGACATTCCGAAGGGCGATCAGCAGGTAATTTTTTAGCATGATGGAAGAGCTCCGAATAATATGCCAATTGTGTAAATATTTACGCTTCAAAAGGTTATCGGTTGCCGGTTCACTGGCATTGTTCGCCTCTGATACAGGAACTGTGCGAAAGTAAAAGAGCCACCCCCGTTTTATTGCCTGATTGGGAATATCAATTGATTTTGGCATTACATAGTTTTAATCTATTAGTTTTGCCATTCTATGACATTCATACAATTAGAATATATCGTCGCCGTAGATACCTATCGCCATTTTGCCGCTGCCGCCGGCCATTGTTTTGTAACACAGCCCACGCTGAGCATGCAGGTACATAAATTGGAAGAGGAGCTGGGGATCAGGATCTTCGACCGTAGCAAACAGCCGGTGATCCCTACCGAGGCGGGTATTGCCCTGATCGAACAGGCCCGGAAGATCCTCTCCGAAAAGCAGACGATCCAGGAGATCGTACAGGCAAAAAAGGGCGTCTTAACGGGTGAACTCCGCATTGGCATCATCCCGACATTGGCGCCCTACCTCCTTCCCCTTTTCGTGCAGGACTTTACAGCAAAATATCCGCAGATAAAATTGGTAGTGAATGAATTGACCACGGAAATGGTGGTGGCCAGGCTCCGGGAAGGAAGGATCGATGTGGGGATCCTGGTGACACCCCTCCAGGAGACCGGGATCCGCGAACATGTTCTGTTCTATGAAGAACTCCTGATCTATGTATCCCGGAAGAACGCCGCCTATAAGAAACAATACATGCTGGCCCAGGATATCGACCCGAATAAATTGTGGTTGCTGGAAGAAGGCCATTGCTTTCGTTCCCAGATCGTCCGGCTTTGTGAACTAAGGAAGGCCAGCAAGGAGGGTAGTCATTTTGATTATGAAGCGGGCAGTCTGGAAACACTCCGGCGGATGGTAGAGCTGAATGACGGCATTACGATCTTACCCGAACTGGCGGCTATGGACCTCACAAAAAAACAACTGCAGCTGGTCCGGCATTTCAAGCGACCGGCGCCCATGCGGGAAGTGAGCCTGGTCGTTCACAGGGATTTTGTCAAACAGCGCCTGGTGCAGGCCCTGAAGGAAGAGATCGTCAAGTCCATTCCCGAGAAGGTCAGGCAGAATAAGAACCTGAATGTGATACCGATATAGGGACCCTGGTTTCGAGTTTATGGTTTCTGGTTTGAGATTTTGGTTGCTGGTTTGTAGTTTGGGAGGTGCGGGAAATATTTTTTGCCTTTTAGTCCCTGCCTTGTAGCTTGCAGCCACTATGGGGATCAAACAGGCATTACTGGCATTACTGGGAGAAAAAAGGTATTTGTCCCTGCTGGCAGCATCTTTTCAGCGCCTTTACCCCACCGGGCGATTGGGGCGGGATTATCAGGATATCTATTTTCTCAGGAATATCATTGAACCGGGCGCCTTTTGCGGAGATATCGGCGCTCACCTGGGCTACTATACTCTGGAATTAAGCCGGCTGGCCGGCCCCGATGGTAAGGTCATCGCCGTGGAACCCATGCCGAAATTCAACCAGGTTCTTGGCAACCTGCTGCGGCGTAAAAAGGCGAATAATGTTACGCTCCACCAGGTGGCCCTGGGCGGGGACGGAGAGTTTGTGGAGATGGGGATTCCCAAGGTGGGAAATATGAAGAAGTTCGCCTATGCCCGTGTCATGAAGTCCAGCGAACATCTCCAGTACATCGAATCGGTAAAGGTCCGCAACCTGACGGGTGACGGACTGTTCAACAACCTGCCTCGTTTGGACTTCATAAAATGTGATGTGGAAGGATTGGAAGTACCTGTCTTCGCCTCTACCCTGGAAACGCTGAAATTGCATCACCCCATCCTGCTCTGCGAACTGGCAGACAAGGCGGAACGTATAAAATTATACGAGCTGCTGCGGTCCCTGGGTTATGCGACCTACCGGCTGGAGAAGGGACGTCTGCATCCCCTGGATGTCTATTCCGATCAGACAGCGATCTCCCACAATCACTATTTTATACCCCGTCGTCACCAGGAACGTCTGGAAAATTGGGTTGCCCGCTGACACTTTCGGTCATTGGCTGAGGATCGAATCCAACTGCTCCCGGAAAAAAGAGCTCCTTCCAAGCTCATTGTGAACGGAACCCGGGATCGTGATAAATGTATCCCCGGGTTTCAGCAGGGGTTGAAGCCTGACTGCATTGCTATAGGGGATCAGCCTGTCATTACTGCCATGGAAGATAGTGACAGGCGCCGTAACGGTGCTGAGATATTCGTTGATAGGAAAACGATAGTGCAGCATTTTACCCATGGGATAGATGGGCAGGTAATGCCGGGCAAGGGAGGTCATGCTGAAATAGGGGGATTCCAGGATCAGCCTCCGGCAATCCCTGACAGAAGCCAACTGAGCCGCCACCCCGGTGCCGATGCTACGGCCATAAAGTATGATATTCCCGGGTTGGTAATGCGTCCGGGCCAGTTTGTACAAGATCAGCGCATAGTCATATAATCTTTGTTCGGTGAGGGGGCCGGTGGATTTGCCATAGCCGGGATAATCGATCATCCAGATCTCGTAACCCTTGCCGGTAAATTGACCTGCGATAGGAGCACAGCCGGCGATGGTCTCGCTGTTCCCGTGAAAATACAGTACAACTCCTTTCGGCAGGCTGTCTGCCGGAGGGAGGTTCGCATTGAACTGTATGATATTGAGATTGGACCCTGCATCATAAGCAAGGTTGAGCTCTCTGAATGCCTGTCCGAAATGATATTGGGTACTTTTGGCGACGGCCTGCGGATGGAATATGAGTCGATCCTGCCCGTAATAAACGATAATACCCACTACACAATATAGAAGGATCAGGACCTTGGACCAGCGGAAGATCTTCTTCTTCATAAATCTTGGTTTCTTGTTTCGGGTTTCTTGTTTCGGGTTGCTACTTTTAAGTCTTTAAGACCTTGTTAAATCAACCAGAAACCAGGAACCAGGAACCCGAAACTATTCGGCTTCTATACGCTTCAGGTTAAAGTTGGGCACCGGAGAAATGATCAAAGGAAATTTTTCGATCGTCACATTGGAAGGATCCAGCCCAAAGCCTCTTTCCTCCGAAAGACTGAGCTCCTTCAGCCAGAAATAGAGTTTCATGACCACCCTTTCAAAAAAAGGCAACTCGTTATCCTGGCTCAGATATTTTTCCATCACGATAAACTGAAAATCACCTACTACATTATTCCTTTCTAAAGACTCATACCGGCTGGTAATATTCACTTCCTTATTGTTCACCAGGTCTTCCACCACCTTTCGGAACATGAGATTGATCTTTGGCTCGATCCGGAAACCCAACCTGAATTCTACCCGGATGATATCATTGGGAATGATATGGTCTACGGAATATTCGGCTGTATAGGGATCATCCAGTGTATCCACATGCACAAACCAGTAGATGTCCGAACGTTTGGGTTTCTTATTGAGGATGGAATAGATGATCTTATGCTCGATCTCTTTCGGGTTGTTGGCGCTGGTCATATACACCAGGTGCGTGGCGTATTTCGTGATCGTACGGTCATTGCTCAACTCCTGGATTTGCGGGATATAGTGTTCCATCCGCACAAACTCCACATAGCGGTTCTTGATCTTCCGGGCCCGGAACCAGACATACATCACGGCGAACAGCCCTCCTCCCACGATCAGGGTGACAAAGCCGCCATGGGGGAACTTATCCAGGTTGGCGAAGAGGAAGCTGAGTTCAATACTGAGGTAGACCGCAAGATACAGATAGATCAGGGGGCGTTTTGTCCGCCGGGAGATCAGGTAATTGGCAAAAAGGATCGAGGTCGCCAGCATACAGAGCGTGATGGCCAGCCCATAGGCTGCCTCCATATGGGAAGAACTCTGGAAATAGAGCGTGATGCCTACACAGCCCAGGAACAGCATGAAATTGATCGCAGGGATATAGGATTGGCCTCTTTCTTCAGTAGGATAGCTGATGCGCAGCTTGGGCCAGAGATTGAGACGCATGCTCTCACTGATGAGCGTGAAAGAACCCGTGATCAGGGCCTGGCTGGCAATGATGGCTGCAGCAGTAGCAATGATGATACCCGGTACCAGGAACCAAGCGGGCATTATATTATAGAACGGATTACCCTGGTTGGTATCGAAGATCCGGCCGTTGTACTGCGTCAGCAGCCAGGCGCCCTGTCCAAGGTAATTCAGAATAAGACAAAGCTTCACATAGATCCAGGAGATACGAATATTATCCTTCCCGCAATGGCCCAGATCCGAATAGAGGGCCTCGGCCCCGGTGGTACAAAGGAAGACCGCACCAAGGATCCAGAATCCTTTGGGATAGGTAGTCAGCAGTTCGATCGCGTAACTGGGGCTGAGGGCCTTGAAGATGCCCGGATCATCCAGCAGGTGGCCGGCTCCCAGCGCAGCCAGCATAGTGAACCAAATGAACATGATGGGACCAAATAACTTTCCAATGGACTCGGTCCCGAACTGTTGCAGGAAAAAGAGAATGACAAGGATGCCCAGTACGATGTATACAATGGTCGACTGCTGAGTATAATGAAAGGCCGACATCTGCCGCAGACCTTCGATAGCGGAAGTCACCGAAATAGGAGGGGTGATCATCCCATCGGCCAGCAGGGCAGCGCCCCCGATCATCGCCGGAAGGACCAGCCATCTCTTCTGACGGCGGACCAGGGCATAAAGGGAGAAAATGCCGCCTTCCCCGTTATTATCCGCCTTTAAGGTCAGCCAGACATATTTTACGGTGGTTTGGAGGGTCAGGGTCCAGATAATGCAGGAGAGCGATCCGAGGATCAACCGTTCTTCAATGATCCTTCCATGAATAATAGCGTTGAGAACGTAGAGAGGAGAAGTTCCGATGTCGCCGTAAATGATTCCTAACGCAATAACAAGGCTTGCAAAATGTACTTTGTTGATCTGTTTGCTCACGACTGAGTCTGTTTAATATTCGGCCCTGCGGCCAGCCTGCCTGGATCCGCTAAGAATGTTGTTGTCAAAGGGTTCATATTGTCGCCTGGTAATAGATTGACCATTTCCTTTACCAGGAATACCCCGGTCCGGGACAAAGGTATAGTGAAATCAACGAACATGCCCAGCAATTTTTTCAGGCCCGGATTTTTATAAAATTTTAATATTCCCGGGAGCCTTTTAGCTTCCTATAACACGGACCAAACGAACTTTTAGCTATCTTACGATCGGATTTAACATTCTTTTTTACCAAGATCCGCGTATCTGAAAAGGATACCTTCAAAAAAGAAAAGAAAGATCAAATTATGAACAGAATCCTGTCATTATTATTATGCCTGGCGGTCCTGCTTGCCTTCAGCCCGGTAAAAGCCCAGCAGATAACTTATTCCGAACCGGAACGGGAGGATAGCCGGCGCACGAACTTTGAGATCATCGGAAAAATTAATGGTAACGTCCTCATTTTCAAGAACAACAACTCCAGCAGCGCCGTTTGTGTCTATGACCCGAATATGAAATTGGTCCAGCGCGTGCCCCTGACCTTCCTGCCCGATAAATATATCAACGTTGATTTCGTGGCCTACCCGGATCATTTTTATATGATCTACGAGCACCAGCACAGGAGTATCATTCATTGTACGGCGGTCAAGCTGGATGGTATGGCCCGGACGCTCGGAGAACCGATAGAACTGGATACCACCCAGATCGGCTTTGCAGCTAATAACAAGATCTATACGACCATCGTCAGCGATAATAAAGAACGGATCATGGTCTTTAAAATCAATAGCAAGAACCCAAAAAATTTCCTTTTCACCACCTTCCTCTTCGATTCCCGGCTGGAGCAGCTGGACCGGCACCGCATCTACCTACCCATGGACGATAAGAACGAATTGTTCACGGATTTTATGCTGGATAATGAAGGCCAGCTGGTCTTCGGTAAATTCATGCGCAGCGGCAGCAACGACTATATCTCCAAAGTATCCCTGGTCTCCAAAGGCCCCGTGGCAGACAGTTTTTCCGTCAAGGACGTAGGGTCGGGTGACCGGATCCTGGATGAGATCAAGCTGAAAGTAGACAACAGCAACAGGCGATTTATCCTCACCGGCTTCTATTACAAACAAAAAAGAGGAAATATCGAAGGCCTGTATACGGTCGTCTGGGACAAGAGCACGGATACCCGCCTGAAAGAAACGGTCACTATTTTTAATGACGAACTGAGGGCGCAGGCAAAAAGCTCCGACGCCAATCTGAAAATGGCTTTCAATGATTTTTTTATCAAGCATGTCATTACAAAGAAAGACGGTGGCTATCTCCTGGTCAGCGAATCGTTGTACACAACCTCCAGGGGGAATATGTTCAACCGCTGGGATTATATGTACAATCCCTCATTTGGTCCGGGGTTTTACTCACCTTATTACTATAGCCCTTACTACAATCCCTGGAACAGGAACACTGGCAATTATGCTACCCGCTTCCATGCTGAAAACATCATGGTACTCTCCTTTGATAAAGACGGGAACCTGCAATGGAGCAATATCATTCCAAAAAGTCAGTTCGACGATGAGACCGAGAACCTGATCTCCCACGAGGTCATCAATACCGGCGGCGAATTACATTTCCTTTTCAACCAGTACGAACGCCGTAATATGCTGCTGAATGATCAGAGTGTTTCACCGGAAGGAAGAATAACCCGTTATCCTACCTTGAAAAATCTTGATAAAGGATACGACTTCATGCCCCGGTATGGCAAACAGGTCAGCAGCCGGGAGACTATTATTCCCTGCCTTTACAGGAATTATCTTTGCTTCGCAAAAGTTGATTTTTAAAACAATATCCAGGTGATCGGAGTATTTAAACAGAAGAACCCAACCAATGTCCTGATATTATTGGTCTATGCCCTGGTATTGAAATTTCATCTCTTTCTTCACCCGGTAGCGCCCACCCTGCATCCGGAAGACAATTACCTCTACAAGGTGATCCTCCATGGACTGGATTCCGTGTTTAACCATATCCCGCTGCTATACACTATCCTCACCTTTTTGATCCTGTTTTCCCAGGCCACCCTTTTTAACCGCATCTGTAACCATAACAAACTATTTCCCAGGCCGAATTTTCTGCCCGGTATGGCCTATATCCTCATTACCTCTCTTTTACCCGACTGGGGCCATTTTTCCGCCCCCCTGCTGATCAACTCTATTATGATCTGGGTCTGGTATATGATGATCGACCTCTACAACAGCAACAAACCCGGTTCAGCCATTTTCAGCATTGGCGTTTGGACAGGTATTGTCTCCCTACTCTATATCCCGGCCATAGCCTTTCTCCTGCTCATCCTTTTCGGCCTGATCACAATGCGCCCGTTTCGTATCCGGGAATGGTTCGTAGGAGTTCTCGGGTTCACCTTTCCCTATTATTTTCTCTTTTTGATCCTCTACCTGACGGGTAACTGGGATTGGAAAAAGATCGTTCCCCATATCGTCTTCACTATGCCCGCAATGTCTTCCTCCATTTGGATCACCGTGGGTATCGCCTGGCTGGTGCTGCCCTTTATAATTGGCGGCTATTTCGTACAGAAAAACCTCAATAAGGTCCTGATCCAGATCCGGAAGAGTTGGAGCATCCTCTTGCTCTTTCTTTTGGTGGCCGTCATCATCATCCTGATCAACCGGGCCGATTCCTATGAGAACTGGATCGTAATGGCCGTGCCTTTCGCCGCATTTCACGCCGCAGCCTATTACTACCCGGTCCGTAAGGCGGGGCCCCTCATATTGCATTGGTTAATAGTAGCCTATATCATTGCCATGAACTACTTTTTGTGAGTGGTGAGTAGTGAGTGGTGAGTGAGGGATGGTGATATTGGCGGAATGTGTTAATTTTGTGGCGGAATATCAGGCATAAAAAAAATTAATATATGAAGTTCGGAGTCGTCGTTTTCCCGGGTTCCAATTGTGATAGGGACATGCAGGGTGCCTTACAAGATGATCTGGGGCAAAAGGTTATTATGTTATGGCATAAGGACACAGATCTTGGCCAGTTTAGCACAGAGGATTGTATCGTCCTGCCCGGGGGATTCTCCTACGGCGACTACCTCCGTTGTGGGGCCATTGCCCGTTTTAGCCCTATTATGCAGAGCGTGGTAGCATTCGCGGGCAAGGGTGGGAATGTTCTCGGCGTTTGTAACGGATTCCAGATCCTATGCGAATCACACCTGCTCCCCGGCGCCCTGCTCCGGAACGCTAACCAGCAATTTATCAGCAGGAATATATATCTGCGGGGAGAAGGAGATTTGGGCCGCGCGCTAAAAATTCCGATCGCTCATGGAGAAGGACGATACTATGCGGATGAAAAGACACTGAATGAAATTGAGGCCAATGACCAGGTCATCTACCGCTATTCCGATGAGAAAGGGATCGTGAACGAGACCGGCAACCCTAACGGCTCTTTTCGCAATATTGCCGGTATCTGCAATAGCACCCGCAATGTATTCGGAATGATGCCGCATCCCGAAAGGGCCTGTTCGGCGGCGTTGGGCAATATTGATGGGCGGGCGATCCTGGAGGAGCTGTTCATAGGGAGGGCCAGCCGATCGGTAAAGGCCAAAGCCGGGTTGGTCAATATTTAAGGATTTGTTAGCATACGGATGCTGAACTTTGACTTGACGTGGACGGTGAAGCCGGGCAGTTGATGCGGCGGCTCCGATAAAAAAAAGAGATAATAAAAGAGATATGAAAAAAGCATTATTCTTTAGTGTGGCATTATTGGCGGGAGCTGTTGCAATGGCGCAGTCCAGCAAACAGGTGAATTGGACATATTCGGCAAAAAAGATCGCCGATAAGACCTATGAAGTCCATATGACGGCGACCATTGGCGGAGATTACCATCTTTATTCCCAGGATGCCGGCGGGGACGGACCCATCCCTACCACTTTCACTTTTACCAAAAATCCCCTGCTAATGGCGGACGGTAAAGTAAAAGAAGTAGGCAAGCTGGTTAAAAAATTCGAGAGCGCCTGGAGTCATGATGTCCATTACTACGAAAAGACTGTGGATTTTGTCCAGGTGATCAAGCTGAAAAGCAATGTAAAGACCAGCCTGGCGGGTAAGGTGGAGTTTATGGTTTGTAATGACCATGAGTGTCTGCCCCCTGCTGATGTAGATATAAAAGTTAATATCGGCGGGTAATTGCGCCGACGGATCCGTCGTGGTCCGTTTTTGTCAATTGGTCATTTGCACGACGAATAAATTCAAATTTAAACGGGTTCTTTGCAGGAGGAACTCGTTTTGTTTTTTAACTCAGCCCCTATCGCAGCAGCATGAAAAAAATACTGACCGCCCTCGTTCTCGTCTTTATACTGCTTTGTCAACATTCCCGGGCCCAGGACAGCACGGCTGTCGTCAAATGGGAGTTCTCGGCCACAAAGGGTGCGGCAGGCCAGGTCATCCTCAGCCTGAAAGGCAAGATCAAAGAAGGCTGGCGCCTGTATTCTACCACGATGAAGGATGACCTGCCGAATTCCCGGGTAACGCTGGACAGCTCCGCCAGGGCCAGCATAACCGGTATCGAGGAGAAGGGCCAACTGGAAACAAAGAGAGAGCCCCTCTTCGACAATGCTGAGACCCGCAGCTTTG
>Ga0247778_1001139_pt1 | contig 14055 bp, 15 predicted proteins | sample UWRJL049202B5_FD_179939 | JGI IMG/M metagenome (GOLD analysis project Ga0247778, IMG submission 179939) | Plant litter microbial communities from Arlington Agricultural Research Station in Wisconsin, United States - UWRJ-L049-202B-5 | ecosystem: Environmental > Terrestrial > Plant litter >... | reverse complement strand
ATACTCCTTAAGGACACTGACATTCTTAAGATGAATCCGGTCGGCGGCCATAGCCAGCACTTCATCCAACAGCTGATGGACCGGATAGAGTTCTGATGCCGTACCCGCAATACGATAATAGGAGAGAAGATCATTGACAAGATCGTTGATCCGGATCGAACCCCGCATGATCATGTTCAGATAGATCTCCCTTTCAACATCGCCGGTGGCCCTGCGCAGCATTTCTACCGCCAGGTTGATATTGGTCAAAGGATTGCGGACCTCATGGGCCAGGGCAGAGGCGTATTGTTCCGGTCTTGCCTGCAGCTTTTCCGCAGGCGTCCAGGACCTGAAAAGCCCGGTCAATGGCGAATAACCTGGGGATTTCGGTGTGAACGTGAAAATGGTAAAGGGACGCATGTAATTGGATTTAGCGGTGACTAATGCATGCAATCGAGAGCAATTATTCATAGCCGCTCTTGATGATCGTCATGATCATCTTGAAGCGTCCGTTGGGATTGATATAGTTGAGAGAATGAGCCGGTATGATAATACCCTCGCCGGATTCCAGCAAATGCGACACTTTATCGATCACAATATCCGCCCGCCCTTCTATGACCTGGGCGAAAGTGTCAAAGGGTGAGGTCTTCTCCGTCAATCCCTCTCCGCTGTCAAAGGACATGATGCTGATATTCCCTGTCGACTTTTTAATAATAGTCTTGATCACCACGGAATTGGGTACATATTCGATGATTTCCACGATAATATGCGATTTCGATTTTTCAAGTTCGGTGCTGTCAGTCATCAGCAGTAAAACTAACCCCCTTCCGCTCTATATGGATTATATCTTGCGGGGATAATCTTATATAATTCACACTTTTGGGTTTCTGTCATGGCCGTCGCCCTGCCGCTGTATCAAATCCGTTTAAGATCAATTCCCGGGTCGCCTCCGCCAGGAACTTTTTCCCGCCTGCATCATAGCCCCGCACATGACCATGCTCGACCCATGTATATTGCAGTATCCCGGGAGCGTCGCATGCTACTTTTATCCTCCTCCCATTCCGCTCATAACTGAAATATCCTCCCGTGGAAATACTATCGATACCCGTTCCATCGGCATTGATGCGGAGCAGACCCGAATGTTTGATCTGTTCAAAATCCCCATCGCTGGAAATGGTCATGGTAAAATCGCTGCGGTGGAGGCAGCGGATATCGTGCGTTGCATAGACGGCATACACACCTCCTAAAAGAACCAGGACGGCAACGGCAAAAAATTCAGCTTTCATATTGGCTGGTTTATAGATTTATTTTTCAGCGTTCCGGGTCAAGAAAAAATAAGCCAGGAAGCCGGCGGCGAGACAAAAAGACATGATGGCTATCGAATGAATACCCAGCGGCTGGAAAAAATCGATAAGGGAAAGACCCAGCCCGACACCTGCAAAAATGCAGATCCATTTGATGGTTGTATTCCTGCTGTCCCTGTTGACAGGCTGCAGCAACTGGGTTACGATCGATTCAGGGGCGCCCCTTTCCACCAGTTTGTTCTTGATCCGGTGATCCAGGATGACCTTGATGATCGCAAGGACTGTATATGCGATCAGGATAATGACCAGCAACACGCTGGAAATATGCAGCGCGTCATAGTAAAATGATCTGTCCAGCAAGGGTGCCGGCCGGTCGTTGGGTTGTGCATTTACTGCCAATGCTGCGAAGAGGATGGCAAAGAGACTAATTCTTTTTTTCATTTTTTTCATTTTGATGATAATTAATCAGACAGGCAGCCCGGCCAATGGTTGCAGGGATATCAATAATTCAGGGCGTTCATTTGTTTTTGATATTTTTTATATAGGTCAAGACCCTGTAATACCAGGACCGCTGCAACCGGCAGGATCAATAACCAGAGAGCCACTGGCAGCATGCCGGAGAACCATCGGATCAGAAAGCCCCGGTACAGGTAAAAGGGTAGACCGATCGCGACGATACAGGCAGGAACGAGGATCTTGAGCAGGAGCGTATCTGAACTGGCCTGTGGTGCAGGATCCGGAATCCGGGACAGGACAAGGGCCTCCAGATCAAAATCAAAGACGGGCGCCGGTACCGAGCTGAGGGCCGAAAACAAGGACCGGTATGCCGCTACCTCCGCGCGGCATTCGGCACAACCGGCCAGATGGCTGGAAATACGAGCTGCACAGCCCGGTTCATCCACCGCATACTGCTGGATTTCCATTTCAGAAAGATGGGAAGGTCTCATAACTCTTCTTTTTTAAATTTTGTCAATAGGGTGTCCTTCAACCTTTTTCGGGCCCTGAACAAATAGCTCTTGATCGTCCCCATTGGCAGGGCCGTGATCTGACTGATCTCGTCATAGCTTAGATCTTCGTGGTGATATAAAGTGATCAGCGTCCGGTAAACGGGAGAGAGCCCTTCGATCTCGGATTGCAGGATCCCGGACAACTCTTTCCGGGACAAAAGGGCCTCTGCTTCATGCTGACGCGGGGTGGCCGGCCCGTTTGCCGGGCAGCCCGGATCGTTGCCGGATTCCGCCGGGTACGAGAGATCACCCGGCAGGATCAATTGTCTTTTTTCCAAAAAACTGAGGCAGGTATTATAGGCGATCCGGGCGATCCAGGTAGATAGCTTGGATTGGTATCTGAACTGACCCAGGTTGGCATAGGCTTTCAGATAGATGTCTTGTGCGAGATCCTTCCGGTCCTCAGCGTTGCCGGCCATCTTACAGACGATCTGGGCGACCAGCCCTTCCGTATTTTTAACGATGAGCCCAAAAGCCCGTGCGTCGCCGTGCAATACTTTGTCGATCAGGTGCTTGTCTGTAAGATTGTTATCGAAATAATGACTCACTTAAAGTGATTAGACAGCCGTCCGGCTCAAATGTTGCAGTTCCGTGTAATATCCAGGATTAATTTTTTATTTTCCGACTGCTAATGCCGGTGGTCTTTTCCGTTTTAACAACAGTGCCGTGATCAGGGAGATGATCAGCCCGACGGGAAGGATCTCCATATACGTTAGCAATATGACGAAGATGGGATTCTTGTAAAGCTCCTTGTAACGAGCCATTTCCACAGTTTTTTTATCCAGTTCCAGTTGGCCCACGCCGCTGGCCTTCGTCTCCCTCAGGACATGGGCCGCGTATTTTTCCATAAAATCCGGAATAAACATATAAAATTCCACCAGCCAGACTGCCACATACATGGAGGAAGCTATCAAAGTAATATAGAGCCCTATCCGGAACGCTTTTCCAAAGCTCAGCAACCCCCCATTGTACTTATCCCTGAAATTCTTAACACCGATAAAAATAAAGGAAAAAGATAGGATCATAGCGGCATAACCCAGCACCATATTACTGGAAAAGTCGGAATCGTCATGACAATGGGCCGCAGTGAAGGCCATAAAAGTGGAGACGATGACGCCGGCGATCAGACCAAAAACCAAAACATTCTTTTTCATTTGCTGGGATTTTTAATGATGACCCAAAAATGAAGAATTAAGATCTTATTTCATTCATACTTTAGGGTGATTTTAGGGCATACCGCTGTTTTCCTACTTGTGTATGATACGTATTAAGAGATGATATGCAGCTTCTTAGCTTTATCGACGGCCTGGGTTCTCCGCCGCACATCCAGTTTCTCAAAAAGCCGGGAGGAATGCGTCTTGATGGTATTTGGAGAAAGGAAGAGCCTCTTTGCTATTTCCTGATTACTGAGTCCCTCGGCTATTAACCGCAGCACTTCCAGTTCCCGCTGACTGAGGCCCAACCTGGCCAGTTGATCGTCATTCTGCACGAAACCTGTCTGGGGATCATGGATCCGGACCTCCTTTTCAACGATCACCGTCTCTACCCGGGGCCTGGCCAGTTTCAGGGCCAGCCAGATCCCCAGGAGCGTGAAAATGACGGCAATGGCGCCAATATAGATCTCAAATGCATGATCGATGATAATAAAACGCAACTCCAGCCATTTCAGAAGAAACAGCAGGCCCGCCAGCGAAAGCCCATAAAGGATCGTATGTTTATTATTTTTGAGCAAGCTCCTCAAAAATAATCATTTTTTTCAGGGCCCTGTTCAATTTTCGCTGTATAGATGGACGGCCGGCATTCAACAGGACCCCTTCCACCAGTTGGGTACCTACTAATTGTTGATGACCGTTATAGAACCGCACAATGGAATAGGGGATTCCTTCCCTGCTCCCCGTCTCCACAACCCAAAAATATTCACTGCGGGCTGCCTTGACCGATGGGGGGCGTTCAATTGACATTTTTGCTTGCGAACCGCTGGTCAGCGCCAGCAGGATGATCACGAAGAAGGTTCTTTTGGGGTTCATAATTTTTAATTTCTGACAAAGTTCCTGCCTTACCGGTCCCGCATTTTCATAAATAGCCGGGGACCTCCATTTAACCTGCATAACGCAGCTCCCGGCAGAGATACGCCGTCCGTCTTCACATTCTCGTCGTTGGTCTACTGTATATTGATTATCAACGATCTGTAGTTTTGAACCAACTTGAACTCCCTTGACCTGGGCCTGAACAGGTCCCTCTCTTTCTTTCTCTCATATTTGACTGGCTTTCTACACTTTCAACACAAAAAATCGTTTAATATGAACAGGATCTTTGTCATCCCTCTCTTTTTATGCACCTGGCTCGCCGGTACCTCCCAACAAAAACGGACAGTCACCCCGCTAAAGATTCCCATGACGGCCGACCACTGGGACTTCCGGCCGGATAAATTACAGTTCCTCGAATATCGATCCGTCCCGGCCATTAGGATCGTGGCAAGGAACGCGCCCGCAATCGTAAAGGACCTCAATTTCTCCAATGGGATCATCGAGTATGACATCGAGCCGGAGGACCGGGCATTTGCAGGCATCTCATTCCGGAGAAAAGACAGCGCGGAATGCGAATACTTTTACCTTCGGGTTGGGGATGCCGGCAACCCGAATGCCATCGACGGTATCCAGTATGCTCCTATTGTAAAAAATGTTCTTCTTTGGGATATGCTGGACTATTATCAGGGACCCGCGTCCTTTAAAAAAGGCGAATGGAATCATATCAAACTCGTGATATCGGGTGCACAGATGCTGGTATATGTAAATGATCTCACCCGCCCCGCCCTCCAGATCCCCAGGCTGGAAGGGAATACCACGACAGGCGGCCTGGCCTTCGACGGCATGGGCTATATTGCCAACCTCGTTATCCGGCCGGATGATACGCAAGGATTGGCCCCTGCCGAAGGATTCGACCCTACCCACCAGGATCCCCGTTACCTGCGTTCTTTCAACGTTAGCCAGCCGGAACCCCTGCCGCAGGGCCAGGAATTATCGGCGGCGCAATTGCCGGCAGCCGCAACGGACTGGGAAAAAATTACCGCGGAACGGAGGGGACTGATCAACCTGACCCGCCGTTTCGGCAAGAGTCCCAGCCGCCGGGTCGTCTGGCTCAGGGCCCGCCTGAAGGTGGCAAACGAGCAGGTCCGGCATCTTCGTTTCGGGTTTAGCGATGAGGCCTGGGTCTTTATCAACGGCCAGCTGGATTTTGCAGACAAGAACATTTATATGGCGCCGATCCGCAAAGAACCCGATGGCAGATGCGACCTCGACAATGCCTCTTTTACCCTGCCCCTCAAGGCTGGTGTGAACGAATTGCTGATCGGTGTGTCGAATGATTTCTATGGATGGGGCATCATTGCAAGATTGGATACCATGGAAGGCATCGAGTTGGTAAATGATTGACCGGCCGCATCAGGTTTTTTCGGGGAGGATCCGGAAGGTCAGTGCGCAGAGGAGACAGAGCAGCGCCAGGGTTATCCATAGGGCGCCATAACCCCATTGTTCGATAACAAGAGCGCCGCCGCCGGGGCCCGCGATCTGAGCCACAGACCAGGACAGCGCGTAGGCCCCGGCATATTTTCCCCTGTTATGATCCTGGGCCCTGCCCATGATCACGGTATTGATAAAGGGAAAGGCCAGCATTTCTCCGATGGTCAGCAGCACAACGGCCAGGGTCGCCATGGTAAGGGCGGAAGAGAGGGGCACGACCAGGGCCGTATAGCCCAGGGCCGTCAGTACGGCGCCCGCAATGATATAATATAAATGGGTCCGGCGGCTTTCCCAATAACTGACCAGCACCATTTCAAAGAGCGCGATGATGATCCCGTTCAGACCCAGCAGCAACCCGATCCTGGCTTCGCCGATATGCAATTCTTCTTTCCAATAAACCGGCACCAGCCTGAACATTAACAAAAAACAGGTGGTATACAATGTCACGATTCCCAAAAATCGGAGCAGGAAAATATCCTTCCAGGGAGAAAAAGAATGGCCGTCCGGCCTCGCGATGGGAGCCTCCTTCCGCCGCCCTTCCGCTGCCGGCAGGAAAAACAGGATAAAGACACCGATCGCCAGGTAGGCAAAACCTTCCACCCAGAACAGCAGGTGATAATTGACGGACGCAAGAAAACCCGCGACCGGAATACCCAGCCCCCAACCGAGATTCATGGCCAGCCTGTTCAGCGAATAGGACCGGGTCAGATTTTCGGCATTCGAAAAAGCTGCGACAGCGGCATAATTGGCCGGCCTGAATGCCTCTGCGACAAAACTCAAAGCCACCGTCAGCAGACAGAGGAGCGTGAAATGAGTTACCTGGCCGATTAGCATAAAGAGCAGACCCCCCCATAAGGGTCGCCACCAGCTGCACGGCCCGGAAGCCGATCTTGTCGATAAAATATCCTCCCGTGGCCGAACCGATCACGGACCCTACGCCAAACAGCGTGATGACCAGTCCGGCCTCACCGATGCTCCTGTGCATGCTCTGGGTGATATACATGCTCATAAAGGGAACAACCATCGTACTGGCCCTGTTGATCAGCATGACTGCACTGAGCAGCCAGGTTTCTTTCGACAACCCGCTGAAAGAAGATCGGTAAGTATGGGTGATTCGCCTGATCATTTCGACAAAACTAGCCTGCCCGCATCAATGCGCCTATATCCATTTTGCTCAGGGCAATAGGGCCAATTCCACACATTTCGCCAACTGACCGGCCGCCACACGCATCCTGTATTTGGAGAAGGCGGTAAAACCCAGTGCGAGTGTCGGCGGAAGGACCTGTTGCGTATAATCATTGATAACGGAAATGTTCAGGCCCATCCTTTTTGCCTCCTCCCGGAATCGCGGCAGATCGGTCTTGTCCGGCAGCCGGCAGAGGATATGCATACCCGAAGGCGAGACGCTCAGCCGGAATAGATTACCCGCCTGTTCGTGCAGCAGGCTGACGAGAATGGCCTGGCGCTCCGCATACAACAGCCGCATCTTGCGGATATGCCGGAGAAAATAGCCGTCCTCCATAAAACGGGCTACGATCAGTTGTTCAAGAATAGGAGATTGCCTGTCGGTACTTTGTTTTATTTTGAAAAAAGTTTCGACCATTTCGACAAAGGGCAGGACAATATAAGCCAGCCGCAGGCCCGGGAAAAGGACCTTGCTAAAGGTCCCGGTATAAATGACACGCCCCCCGGTATCCAGCCCCTGGACACTGGCCAGGGGATTGCCTTCATAACGGAACTCGCTGTCATAGTCGTCCTCCAGGATCCACAGATGGTGCTGCCGGGCCCATTCCAGCAGCTGCAGTCGCTTGGCCCGGGACAGGGTACGACCCAGGGGGAACTGATGGGACGGCGTGATATAGACCATCCTGGCCTCCGGGCATCGCTCAATGGCATAGCCGATATTCAGACCGTCCTCTTCGATAGGGATATTGCATATTTCAGCGCCGGCCTCTGCAAAGGCTGTCCTCGCGCCAGGATACCCGGGATCTTCCATCCAGACCGTTTCTCCCTTTTGCAAAAGACATCGGGTAATGAGGTTCAATCCCTGTTGCGAGCCGGTCACGACGATCACCTGCCCGGCTTCGCAGTTGACAGCCCGGGCCACCCGCAGATAAGAGGCGATGGCCTGCCGCAGCTCCCAATGGCCCAGGGTATCCCCATATCCCAGATGATAATTTTTGAATCCTTTCAGAACCTTATTGGCAACCTGCTGCCAGACCTTATAGGGAAAATGATCCAGCGAAGGAATCCCGATCTCAAAAGGGCGCAGCTCCTGCCTGGCAAGAGCCCCTTGGGGTTCCCTGCCGTGGACTGCCATCGGCGTCTGCTGACTCCTCCCGGCCTCACGGGGCCCGGAGGCACTCAGTAAATGGTCGGGAAGGACAGGGGCCACAAAAGTTCCCGCCCCCGTCCTTCCCACCAGGTACCCTTCCATGATTAATTGTTCATAAGCCTGGTTAACGATCACCCGCGATACGCCCAATTCCTTTGCGAGGTTCCGGCTGGCAGGCAGGCGATCGCCCGGCCTCAGTCTTTGCTGCAGGATCATTTCCCGGAATTGATCATATAGCTGCAGGTATAAAGGTTTCGCGGGATTTCGGGTCAGCCTGATGCCGGCAAGATTGATCTCCAGTGATTCTTTTGGCATGTCACAAGATAATTTTTTTACGGCAGAGCCTGATCTGTAAATTGTGAGGTATGAACGTGTATTTTATAAGCGGCCTGGGCGCCGACAGCAGGATATTTAAATACATCCGGTTACCCGAAGGATTCCAGGTCCGCTACATCGAATGGATCGATCCCCTGGAGAAAGAGACCCTGCCCGAATATGCGGGACGCCTGACGACACAGATGGATCTGTCGCACCCCTTTGTCCTGGCCGGCCTGTCCCTTGGGGGCATTATGGCCGTCGAGATCGCAAAAAAGATCCCCCCAGCCGCTACGATCCTTATCAGTTCGGTCCCCCTTTCGGCCCAGTTTCCTATACATTTCCGGATCGCCCGGCGGCTGAAGATCACTTCCATCCTCCCCATGTCCTTTTTCAAGAGGGCGGCCCTTCTCAAAAGATCCTTTACTACGGAAGCGGACGAGGACAAGATCATGCTGCGCCAACTCATCCGGGAGGGAAATGACGGATTCATCAAATGGGCAGTGAATGCTGTATTGCGTTGGAAGAACCAGACCTTGCCACAGCCGCTCTGGCATATCCACGGCGTCAGGGATGAGGTCTTTCCCGTCTGGCTGACCCTGCCCACACACAGGATCCCAAAGGGCGGTCACATGGTCCTGCTGACCCATCCGGAACAGATCAATGGTATCCTGGGAGAGATCCTGGGCAATTTAATATAATAAAACACCTGTAAATGGCAAATCCTTATATATCACTGCTTCGTGTAGCCTGGCGTTATGCCCGCAGGGAAAGGAAAAAATATATCCTCGTCTATGCGATGTTCATATGCGCCGCCCTGGTTTATGCTATGAACCCCATTCTCTTAGGATGGTTCATCGGAAGGCTGCAGCAGGATTCGGGACGGACCCTGCATTACACCACCATCTACATCTCCTGTTATATTGGGTTGAAATTCATACAATGGTGTTTCCACGGCCCGGCCAGGATCATAGAAAGGACCCTGGCCTTTAACCTTAGTCGTAACTTTTTGCAGGAACGCTATCACCAGGTACTGCACTTGCCGGTTAAATGGCACCAGGACCATCACAGCGGAGCGACGATCAACCGCATCCGCAAGGCCTATGAGGCGCTCCGCGAATTTTTCGACCGGGGTTTCATGTATATCTACGGGTTGTCAAAATTTTTCTTCTCCGTCATCGCCATACTCTGGTTCTCCCCGCTCTATGGCTCGATCGCTGTAGCAATGGGACTATTCACCATTTACATCATCCGGAGATTTGACAAGCCCTTCGTAAAAGCCCTGGATGAGGTCAATGAAAATGAGCACATCGTTTCCTCTACGCTTTTCGACAGCCTCTCCAATATCATGACTGTAATTACCCTGCGCCTGGAAAAAAGCATGGAGACAGGATTATTAAAGAAAATAAGTCAGATCCTGCACCCCTTTCGCAAGAGCGCACTCATCAACGAATGGAAATGGTTCACCGCGGAAATGCTGATCGTATGTATCTATGGAATGATCACTGTAGGGTATATATACCAGCATTGGGCTCCGGCTACGACATTCTATGTTGGTGGACTGGTCGCGTTGTTGGGCTATGTCAACCAGTTCACCAGTGTATTTCAGGATATCGCCTGGCAGTATACCGATATCGTACAGTTCAATACCTATGTACAGACGGCCTCCGTGATCAGCACGGCCTACGAACAACAGCATCGGGCGGACCAGCCCATGTCCATCCCGGAGAACTGGCAGACCATCGCCATTGAGCATTTGAACTTTTCTCACCGGCCATCCTATGATGCCGGACAAGGAGCACAGAGCCTCCATAGCCTGCACCTGCAGATAAAAAGAGGTCAGCGTATAGCCCTGATAGGAGAGAGTGGCAGCGGGAAGAGTACCCTTTTGTCCCTGCTTCGGGGACTTTACCTGCCGGAACCGGGAATGACCTTCACCGTGGATGGCCGGCCGGAAAAGCTGGAAAAACTGAATGAGTCCGTTACCTTATTTCCGCAAGAGCCCGAAATTTTTGAAAATACGCTGGCCTACAACGTGACCCTTGGTCTGCCTTTCACAGAGAACGAGATCCTGCAGGTATGCACCAGCGCCCATTTTACAGAAGTCATCCATCAGTTGCCGATGGGCCTGGATTCTGATATCCGGGAAAAAGGCGTCAATCTTTCAGGAGGGCAAAAACAAAGACTCGCATTGGCAAGAGGTATACTGGCAGCCCGTGACAGCGACGTGGTATTACTGGACGAACCTACCAGCAGCGTAGATCCCAGAACGGAGACCCTGATCTACGAAGGGCTCTTTACCGCTTTTGCCGATAAGGCCATCATCTCGTCCATGCATCGTCTCCACCTGCTGGGAAGATTCCATTATATTTATATACTCCATCAGGGCCGTATCGTAGATGAGGGAACCTTCGAATATCTCCGGGACCATAGCCCTTCCTTCCTGGAGTTATGGCGGCATCAGAAAGAGACTCGTCCTTCGGTTTGACAATGATAGCGGATTCATAAAGAGATCAGCAGCGCCCGGTGCAGACTATTCCGGGTGCAGATCATCAGGTTGGAAGTTTTATAGGAAGACTGAATCTTTTTATACGGCCGGAAACCGGTCTTTTTGAACAGGTCAAGATTCCATTCATCCCGGATCTCGATATCCACGACGATCCTGCCCACTTCCGGGAAAGAGAAAAAATATTCGATACAGGTCCTTACCAGCATGACAATACTGTCCTGAGCCGCCATCGGAGCGATCACCAGGTGAAGACCATAGTCTCCGGCGAGCGAATCATAGTAGAGACTGATGGCATCCTGGCGGGTCTTATAAACATCCACCTGGCAAACCGGCACATTGTTCACCAGCCCCATAAAAGGCTGGGCAAAATCCGACTCGATCATACAGGCATAGGATACTGACAGCGCCTCGGGGGCATACATCTTCTCCTTTAAAGGTCCGCCATATTCCTGGCTCAGCCACTTGAATAAGACCGGAGTATCGCTTACGGGATCGAATGCCCGCACCGAGATCGTCATCTGACGTTCAGGAAGATCCTTTACAGCGCATACAGGTACAATACCCGATGGGGAAACGCTCATGCAAAGGCCGCATGACGGATTCTCAGGAATGACCGGAATCTCAGATACCGGGAAGATTGCAGCGGAAATGGTTGACATGATGTTGACAATTTGATGATGTAAGGATCATTCTATTGCTATCCATGTTCCAACCAGAGCGTATTAACAAATTTCAAAAAGAGGATTAAATTGGATAAAAAACAGGAGCCCGCACCATAAATGCGCGGAAAGATTCCTAATATATGTCCATTCCCTTATAGCCCTTTATTGGGAAACCCTTATGACGCCGGCTGCGTTAAACGATGCCGGCCAGCTCCAGGCTTTTTTTCTTCAGCTTCCGGATCTCCACATCCTCGATAATAGGTTCGGGGGTCAATACAAGAGAAGTGTTGTTCTCCTTCCACCAGGTATTGTGTTTGATCTCACGGAAATGCAGAACTCCGACCAGGTATTTACGTTCGGTCTGCGCATGCCATTCCTCGATCCATTCGAACTTATCCCTGGGAATATATTTCCAGTCGTCAAAGCTGCAGTATACTCTTATGAAGAAATCATCCGTCAATTGATGAGGAGTATGATGATAGAGCTTCTTATACTCGTATTTATACTGGTAACGAAGAGCGGAAAGATCGCTCAACACCGCAGAGGCGGTTGGAAAGGACCCGGCGCCCTTGCCATAAAAGAATTGTTTGTCAGAGAATCCACTTTCGATCACGACACCATTGTATTCATTTTTTACAAAGGCCAGGTGATCATCCTGTTTAATGAACTGCGGTAACACAAAGGCGGCCACCTTACCGGTTTCCAGCTTTTTGGCCTGGGCCACCAGTTTGATATCATAGTTTTTTTCTTTGGCTACCACCGCATCCCCGGCCTGCACATCCTGGATCCCGTTGAATACCAGGTTCTGAGTCTCTTCCACGATGCCATAGGCATGGGTGAGTAAGAAGGTCCATTTGTTGGCGGCGTCAAAACCCTCTACATCCAGGGAGGGATCACTCTCCGCAAAACCCAGTTGCTGTGCCAGCAACAATGCCTCCTGGAAACCCAACCGTTCTTCGAACATCTTGGTGAGAATAAAATTCGTGCTGCCATTTACAATGGCCTTGATAGAATGCAAAAGATCATTGTCATAATATTCTTCTAAATTCCGGATGACAGGAATAGAGGCACAGGCAGCCGCTTCGTAGAGAAAGGATTCGCCGGTCTCTTTTTGCAGTTGCAATAATTCAGGCAGATGCTCGGCGATCATTTTCTTACTGGCGCTGACAACCGACTTTCCGCTCCTCAAAGCCCTGGAGACGATCTCGAAAGCCGGCCCCGATTCGTTGATGACTTCCACAATGACATTGATGGAAGGGTCGTTCAATATTACATCCCGGTCCGTAGTGAACAGATCGGCCGGAGCCTCTCTTTTCTTACCGGGATTTTTGATGCATACTTTTTTGATGGAAGCCTTCAAAGAGGGCGTTTGCTGCAGTACCTTATATAAACCTTCTCCTACTACGCCAAATCCAAATAGCCCGATGGTGAGCTGCTTATGTCTTTCCATTGCTTTTTTATTGTTTCTTTTTTGTCAACCGGTTTAAATATGCCCGGGTTGATCGGACCTGTTTTCTCATGTGGCCCTTGTCTGCACCTGCCAGCCCGTCTGCGGGCCTGATCGGGGTGCAAATTTCCGAAATTTACAGCAAAGTTGCGCCTGTTTTTTTGCCGGGTTCTATTTTTACAGTTGATTAATTATCAACTGTTTGTAAATATTCTTCCAATAGTTCCTGAATCAGGGTTTCAATTTGTACAAACTCCAGCAGGAAACCATCATGGCCGTAAAGCGAACTGATCTGCCTGTAGGCAGCTCCGGGAATAAGGCTTGCCAGCAGCTGCTGTTCGCTTACGGGAAAAAGGATGTCCGTCCCGATCCCGACCACCAGGGCCTTGCTGCGTATCTTTTTCAACGCCGCTTCCAGGCCGCCCCGCCCCCTTCCCAGGTCATGGGAATCCATGCTAAGACTGAGGCTATAGTAGCTGAAGGCATTGAAACGCCGGACCAGTTTCTCACCCTGGTACCGCTGGTAGGACGCGGCGCTAACCTCGCCTGGAGAATTTTCTTTCAGAAAATTCTCCAGGCGAGGTTGAAGTAATTTATAGGCATCATACTGCCGGTAGCTCAGCAGGGCCATGGCCCTTGCCGCACGCATGCCCGCCAGGCCCCCATCCGCCCGTTCCTCCCGGAAACTGGGGTCGGCCTCGATCGCCATCCGCTGCGCCGTATTCCAGGCGATCCCCCAGGAAGAATGCTGCCCGTTGGTAGCGATGGGCACAATCGTATCGAACAGTTCCGGCTCTTCGATCGCCCATTCCAACAACTGCTGCCCTCCCATACTGCCTCCGATACCGATATGGATCTTCCGGATCCCCAGGAATTTTTGTAAGGGCTGGTAGGCCCGGATCATATCCCGCGGTGTAAAAAATGGGAAGGTATGATAATAAGGACGGCCGTTGCCCGGCACTGGCTCCAGGGGGCCGAT
>Ga0247778_1001138_pt1 | contig 14055 bp, 11 predicted proteins | sample UWRJL049202B5_FD_179939 | JGI IMG/M metagenome (GOLD analysis project Ga0247778, IMG submission 179939) | Plant litter microbial communities from Arlington Agricultural Research Station in Wisconsin, United States - UWRJ-L049-202B-5 | ecosystem: Environmental > Terrestrial > Plant litter >... | reverse complement strand
TTTTACTTTTATTTTTTTATTTTTTTTTTTTTATATAAAAAAAAAAAATAAATTGAATAACATAAATACTTTGATACTTAAACATGAATTAACCTGAGTTATATATAATCTATTGTAACACAAGGTATAATTCCTCTTATCAGAGGCCACCATTTCTTCGCAAAAAAAAGATGAGGACGCGGTGGTATGTGGTGTGTTAAGTCTACAAGGATTGGGTAATCAGCAGGGAACCAACGTTGTTTTATTAATAACTAGTAGGATCCTCAACGATCATACGAAGGGGGTAGCGTGAAATTTTAACGCTACTATAATATGATCTACTCATCATGGAAATATGATGTTAATACGAGGTTTATATGTTAACAAAGCGCAATTTCGTGATTAACACGATAATAAAAATAAATAATTTCTTAGGTGGATTAAATAAATACTTAGGTTTAAGCAAAGGTTTAAAGGCTGTTTCAGTGTACGGTGATGATCTGTCGGGGAACCCTAGCACTTTACTGTGCAATAGTTTAAATCGAGCGGGTTCATCCAATTTGTTTTGTTTTGGTGTACGTTGAGGCGATTCACTAAAGCCAAAAAAAGGAGCACTTATACGGTGTTTACACACACGCAAAGCAGCTTTTATTCCAAGAGTTCCCCTACAAGAAGAGGAAACAAATCTTCATTCTTCATTCTCGACTGTACTTAAAGATAAAACTAGAGGTGGTTTATTACTAAGTAAAGTTATATACCATATCTCAGAGCAGAATAGTTTGGGTTTACCTTTGTTTTTAACAGCTAAAGGTATAAAAGCATCACACGCTTTAATAGATATGCTTAATTTATTACCTGTCGATTGTGCTTCTAAATTCAAAGGTGATAATCTTTTGTTTCAGTTTTTAAGTGAAAACTACAACCAAATTTACAGATATAACATGGAATTAAATTTAAAAGAACTTAACCCGTACTGTGTTTATTCTTTACCTATAGGTAAACAAAAAGTAATAGATGGAGATTGTACTGGTATTTACTGTTTTAAACATGTTGATTTGGGTTATTGTAGTATAGGTTCTGCTTTGTCTTGCCGAAACCGGCTAAATGAACACATGTCTAGTATAATGGGGCATCGTCCTCAAACATTTTTCCACCAATGGGTTTCGGACAATGGTGGTATTGCACCTATACGTTGAGCACCCATTATCACATTTAACAATATTGTACAAGAATGATATAATCTTAATTATGATAGTCCTTTAAGTGTAGGTGGTGCTAATATATTACAAGGTTTTGGACAGTATTCTATTAGATTGTTAGAGCAAAGTGTATACACAAATTATAGACCATACTTAAATGGTAAGAGTGAAACTAAAGACATAATATTCTACAATTTTTCATTTAAACCTAGTGATATGGGGTTAAGTTTAGCTAATATACGTAAATATCAAGCCTGGTTTGATAAAGATATGACTATATTAATAGCGGAGTCTAGTTCTTATAATTCTTTAGCTAACATTTTAAACATATCTGTAGGTACGGTTAGAAATAATATGAATTGACATCAAGGGGTAAGTGTTACATATAATGGAAAAATCACTACTGTATATTTAAAAGAAAAAGGTACACCTTTTAGGACTGAAAACATAAGTTCTCAATTATCCGTTAAAAAGCTTTATCCTTTAGTTGAACTTAAAAACAGAACATTGTACGATTTAATCCCAGGTAAAATACATGTCATATCTGTGGATACTTTAGAAGATTTTGCTACTTTCACTAGCCAACGTGAACTGTGAAAATCATTAAACCCTAGTAGCTTAAAAGAGTATGATAACCTGACTGCGACAAAGCAACATCAGTTTAACGATAACCGGGTAGGTAAATACTTCAATGTCGCTAAACCGGGAGGTATACCAACTGAATCAGGTAATTTTTATTTTTGTAAACATCCTGATTATTTACCTGGTTTAGCTAAAACAGCTTCTGGGTTTTTTGCTGTAAACACACTAACAGGTGTGGCTACATACTATCTAAATAATTCTCAGGCTGGAAACCGAGGTACGGTTAGAAAAAACCGAGTTGACAATACTGTTACAAAGACCGGGTTTCGGTATATAGATAAGGATATATTTATTAAACACTACCCCGACGCTGTAGCTGAAAAACATTCAACGTATAATTTAACCCCAGAAGAACTTAAGAGTTTACCTGACAATCCTTAAGATTAATCCCCTAATTATTATTTTTATTATTTTGCCTTTTGCTTGTGTTAGCTTTAGCTTTTAGGTGGCTTAAGTTTAAACCTATTTTTGGTCTATAAAGCACTATTATTCTTAGGAGCCGGAGCAGTAATCCATGCTGTAGCTGATAACCAGGACTTTAGAAGATATGGAGGATTAAGACCATTTTTACCTTTAACTTATTCAGTAATGTTAATAGCAAGTCTTAGTTTAGTAGCATTTCCATTTATGACTGGGTTCTATTCAAAAGATTTTATCCTAGAGTCTGCATATGGTCAATACTACTTTTCTAGTACTGTTGTATATATTATAGCTACTATTGGAGCCATGTTTACTACACTTTACAGTGTAAAAGTTTTATATCTTACTTTCCTTACCAACCCTAACGGGCCCCTAGTAAATTATAGAAATGCTCATGAAGGTGATTTATTCTTAAGTATACCATTAATTATATTAGCTGTCTTTTCTATATTCTTTGGTTTTATAACCAAAGACATGTTTATAGGGTTGGGTTCAGGATTTTTTGCTGATAATGCTTTATTTATACATCCTTGTCATGAAATAATGTTAGATACTGAATTTGGTGTACCAACTATATTTAAGCTATTACCTTTAATATTTACTATTTCATTAAGCGTAATTTCAATAGTGTTATCTGAATATTTATCTACAGTATTAATTTATTTTAAATTATCTAGAATTGGTTACAACATATTTAGTTTTTTCAATCAACGTTTCTTAATAGAACTATTTTATAATAAGTTCATTACAGGTATTATATTAAAACTAGGTGGTCAAACTACTAAAGTAATAGATAAGGGGTCAATTGAGTATATAGGGCCACATGGATTAGAGAAAGGGCTATTGAATATAAGTAATAATATAGCTAAATTAAATACTGGTATAATTACATCTTATGCCTTATATATTTTAGTAGGATTAATATTCTATATATTATTTAATGCATACATTCATTATTCAATTACCATGTTAATACTTTGTATATCTTTAGTATTTACTTTACATAATCCAGGTAAAACACCTATATTTACTAGCTTGCCTTTACAGAGTTCATTTGATCCTGCCGGTGTAGCGACAAATTTACAACATATTGCCAACATGGCTGATTGTATACATCCGGCGTGAAACGCAATTACAGTAACAGCTCGAGAAGTTGCAAATGGAAATATCCCACTTTGCGATTTCAATCCCACAGGTCAAGGTGTACTACACCCAGTAGCCACTCAAGCAGGACAAGTATTTTATGCTTGTGCTACTACTACTGGTAATTGTCATGCTGTTATTTGCGATAACTGTAAAGAATGTTATTTTTTATTTATCTTACCTAATGTTTTACCACGTTTAGAGGTAATTAAAAAAGTTTTAACTGTTTTTACTAAAATATAAACTATACGCATTTACTAGCTTGCTTTTACAAGGTGCTGCTGTAAAGGCTAAATAACAGTTAGATTACTGTTAACTTGTTATTAAAATTAAAAAATAGTATAACAAATCCCCTTTTTTAATAATTAGGATTAGGGAAAATTGCATAATAATTATATTTTTGTATAATTATACAGCAATTAGTGGGAGAAGATAGATATATATGTTTTTATACGTTTATTAAAGCCAATAAAAAAAAAACAAAATTCTTATTAGTTTAATGGTAGAACAAGATACTTCTAATATCTGAGTCCAAAATTAAAATTTTGGATAAGAATCGGTATTTTTTAAAATAAATAGCTTTTAACTTAGTAATATAACTATTAAGTATTTATATATTTTTATACATGAAATATTTAGATATATTTCTATAATAATACTCTATAATAAATATTACAGTTAGAAAGACTTTTTTTATTTGAGTTTGATGATGGCTCTGATTGAACGCTATGCAAATGTTTGACACATGCTAATCATACGTCAATATTCTACCCACCAGGGGTTGGTAATATTGAAGTGGTGTACAGGTGAGTAATTGGTATTATAGCTACCTGAGAGTAAGGCAAAATAAATCCCTTATAGGAATATAGTTTATTATTATTAATTAAGACTAAATCTAATAAATCATTCCTAGACCCAAGGCTACTATATTGTAAAATTAGATGGAAAATTAAATAAGAATAATAAAGTTTAAAGAATGAGTTGATTATTATTATCGTAAAGAATAATAATAATGGTATATTATTATTATTAATAGGAAACCATATTGGAACTAGTTGGTTTGTCATACAGTGTACTTCGCATAAACCTGGCGAACTTTTGAATAGTAATGGAGGTTTAACATTTATACCTGTATTAGGTGGATTCATTGTAATAAAAACTGCTTTATATATTGGTCTGTCTACGATGACAGCTATATATGGGTATGACATGGTTAAAACATTCATTACTCTCATGAATAACATAAATAGTATTAATTTTTTCATAGATACAGTTAATAGTGTTGTAATGGCACATTCTGACTTCTCTAGTATTTCTATAGCTGATTTGGCTGTGCTATATGATAATTTGGTTGAATTTATTGATCAATTAAATCTATTTATGGCGGAGTTCGCTGAAATTATAGAAAACATAGAAAATCCTATGTTAAAAAGAATATTTAAAGATGTATCAGTAAATACTTTTATTAGACTTGAAGGTTTAAAGGAGGATTTACTTATTAATTTAAAAGAATTAGCCGAAATTTTAGGCAGGAGTTTTGATGAATCGCTTCATATAGGTTATTTATAATATTTATATTATTTTACTTTTAATATGAATCTGACTCTTAATCGGACTCTTATTACTGTAAATCTGACTTTAAATCTTAGTTCTCATAAAATAATATTAGATACTTAATTTGGGGAGCAAAAAAAAAAAATTAGCTCAATTGATAGAGCATCCGTTGGACACGGCAGGTTAAGTGTTTAAATCACTTATTTCTTAATCTTTAAAATTAGCCTTGCCCCCCCTTTCCACTAATTACTACTCATTACAGGTTGGAAGCAGGCTTTCGCCTTAGCGGCTGGGGGGGACTATTCCCAGATACAGAGTGAACTATTCTGACTCTGTTTCTTTTTTTTCTAGGGTCATAGCCCAAGAAAAAAAGAGATAGAAGGATAAGCGGTTTGAAAATTATTTTTCAGCTTTTTGTCTTTTGTTGGGTTTTTGGTGTGGTTTTAGAGTGGAAAACTCTTTTTTTCCTTGTAGAATACACAAAAATAAAATAGAATATAAGTTTTTCTTTTTTTAGTTGAATGTATAAATAGATATAACATTAACTTAATTTAGGTGTTAGGGTTCCGGAAAATTAATAAAAGTGTAGATATTTCAAATTTGATATTCCGGTTTCTCTTAGGTGTAAACATTTTCCAAAATTAGGTTAAATCTAATATTTTATAATAAAGTACTGAAAAGGAATTTTATTTAATATTAAAGATTATATAAATGTCAATCTAAGAAGAACCCAGATAACTTTTGTTTTTTTTTCTTGTAAAATATACTCCCTCCAAAGGAGAAATAAAATAAGTGTCTTTTACATCCCTTCGGAACTGTAATGCATAAATTAATATAATATTAACTTTATTTAGGTGTTAGGTTCCGGAATATTAATAATTTTAAATAATTAAAGGTATTTTGGATCCTCTATTCAGTGCCAAAGCCGCTCGGAGAGCTATTAGTTCTCCTTCCCCTCAAGGGATGGGTAGCATTAAATTATTATTCTTTATTCCTTCCGATCTTTAACTACTAACAAATCCCATTTTTTTTTTTAAACAAAATGGGGATTCAAGTGATTTCAGATAATAAAACGCTCCGTAGTTACAATCATTAGATGTATAAAGAAATATAACGAAACAAAGTCTGTCTGTGGTCTGGGCAACCACTCCCCTCTCACTTTCCACAAATTACTTTATATATAAGTGGAGAGGGTGGGAAAAAAGCCAGGTTGTCTAGATAAATTTTCTTTTCATCTAACCGTTGCGACGAAAGAAAGAATAAAACTGAAGCCGCTCGGAGAGCCATTAGTTCTCCCTCCCCTCAAGGGATGGGTAGTATTAAATTATTTTCTATCCAGAGGATGGTATTCCAGTTCCAGGTTCACTTAAAAGCTGTTTCCATTTTTTGTTTTTTGGCCTGAGCCAGAAAACAAAAAAAAATTGTCTAAAATCCGTAGGATTTTGGAAATAATAGTATTTTACTTTATAGGGTAGAAATAACACGACAAAATATAGTTCTAAACTAGGGTAAACTCAAACCCAGAGGTTTCGTAAAGGGATTTCCTGGAAAATCCGTAATAGTTCTTATGGAGACTGAAAGATCCATTCCCATCCCCGCCCTGGAGAGTAAGGGCAATTAAAAAAAAAAATGAAAAAAACAAATTTATTACTTTCTCTCGGAAAGGCGCTACTTGTCTTTTTATTATTGGTTGTCCTATTAGGTATGTTCCTAATGGACATGAATTTCTTCTCCTCCCCAAAAGGGTGATTTGCTTTACCTTATGGTGTTACTTTAGATTTCCTTTCCAGTATGCTTAGTCTCCTCTTTGGTCTGTGTTGTTTTGCTTTAAATTGACATAAACCATATGGTCTTGAACTGACTGCAGAGGGTTATATAAATATAAATGAAAACTCCTCACCCCTTCACTTTAGGAGTGTGAATGGAGTTGGTAAATCATCCTCTAAAAAAGGAATAAGATGTTTTAGTACTAAAGTTATTAATATTAAATTCATCCCCCGGGGGGGGGTGGTAAAATTTACTATTCAGATACTGACAGTATAGTTACTGATTTTAAATTACCTGATACAATGGTCAAAAAAAATGAAATAGGAAAATTAAAATTAAGGGCTTTGGCCGGCTTTGGCCGGCTTTGGCCAATATTAAGTTAGTAAAGGTTATATTAATATATATTAATTTAAATTATAATATACAATGTTTATAAATGCAAATTTATAGTAAAGGTATGTTACAAGGCATTATTTCAAAACTATATAAAATACAAGGGACTAGTATAATAAATGCAATAACTATTGGTAATAGAACAGTTCAACAATAAGACATTAATTGATCGTAACGGATTCTTGGAAATGATGCACGTGCTCAAATAAAGGTGAAGATCATCATACAAGCTTTAACTCCTATAACTATACCACCTATTACTGTTCCTATTATTGTACTGTAATTATCAAAATCAATTACATTAAAATTAGATTCATTATCTGTTAGATACATATAACTATTTCCTTCAATGAATTGTAATAAATAAAAATAAGGATATAGATAATAATTAAAATCAAACAAATAACCACCTAAAAATAAAATACTGTTTAAAATACAAATAAGTATTATGCTAGCATATTCAGCTAGAAAGAAAAATACAAATATAACTGCTGAATGTTCTGTCATAAATCCACTAACTAATTCTGATTCCATGATTATGATTTTGTGAATTTAAACCTATCTTAATCAGTTATAGGTTTAAAAAAATAAGAATTCTTATATATAAGATTAGAATTTAAATACTTACCTACAGTAACTTTAGATATGTTTAAATGATTAGCTAACTCTACATTATTCTTAAACTTTGCAATTAAATTGTTATCTAAGTCATAGATACCTACACCTAAAGGGTATTTATTCTTTCTTTCACTTAAAATAGCCTTAGTGGCTTCACTGTGTTTTTTCCCAAACATTGGATTTAACTCACCGGGTTTACTAATAAAAGCAAGTGTTTCTCTAGTATGATTTTTACCAAACATAGGATGATTCTTCTTATCTCTATAATATTCTACCATCTTTAATTTGGATTCTTCAGTATGCTTATAACCCAAAGAGCTTGTAGCAATAGCCTTAAAATTATAAAGAGTCTCAAAATTAAATTTTTGGATATAGGTGGTCTCTAAGTCAGTTAAAGCTTTGTTACTAATTATTTTACTTTCATATGTAAAATATTCATATATATAAATATTAAATTTATCTAAGCCATATTTAACAAATGCTTTTTGTAAAGCAACATTAGACTTTTTATTGTCCAGATGTTCATTAAGTCTTAAATAAAAGTCCTTAGCGCTTCCAATATATTGATTACCATTTACAGTGTTAATAAAAGAATAAATACCTCCTTTGTATTTTAATAATTCTTTATGATTTTTAATAGAATCTTCATTATTCAAATTATTAATGGTTAAGATAGGAACAGGGGTAGGTAATTGTGAGTCTGAAATCGAAGTAGAATAATATCTACGCCTAGTTACCGTACAAACTTTATTATTAGGTGTCGTGTAAATAGAACCCAATAACACTAGGCAACTCGGCTTTAAGTCGATAACAGTAGGATTCATATCTAAACTCGATTCCAAATATAATTATTTTCTATTTTAATTATAATTTGGACTATATCTTATTTAATATAAGTACTATATTAAATGATCACGTATAGTCTCTGAGGATCCTTTTTTACCTTCTACATAAGTAGAAAAACATAAGTTTCCTGCTGATTGTATCGCGTAGCGATGGTTTCCAGCATACAGTGATCTTTAGAGAGACCAAATCCTTAGTAGCCTCAGCCAAATCAAACGGTGCTCGGTTTGTTTCTGCAATTGATCCTATAAAAAATATAATATATATTGGAAATAAAGGTACTATATATCAAATAGCTCTTTGGGCTTCTATTATAACAGTTATATCTAAACTACCTGCTAATAAAACTACTAATAATATGGCAGAACTCAAAATTAATTCATAACTAATTAATTGAGCTGTGCTTCTTAATGAACCTAAAAAAGCATATTTAGAATTAGCTGACCCAGTATTGTTATCGTAAAAGCTCTTTATCTTTTACTTCCATCTTTCACAAGATGGCTCAGACTATGTCATAGTCTTGTTTATAACCGTATTCCATAATTAAGCAAGGAGAATAGGTTATAGACTTCCTATGCTAAATATACAAAAAAAAGAACGGAACTGTGACAAATGTTTTTATGTTGTTATACGTACACTATCTATTTAGATCTATCCTCAGAATTTTGAGGAGAGCTGAAAATCAGAAATCCCTTGTATATTTCAAAAGAATCCAAATATTTATTCAATACAGTAATGTGAATTTTGAGAACACGAATAGCTTCCCGTTTGGTTTTAAATGGTTGATCGGGAATTAAATTTAACACACCATTCTCATCTAACTTATACACTCATATCTGAGTACGGGCGTATTGAGCTCTATTTGTATTTTTTAAAAGTTCACTTTTTACAATTGAATTTATTTCTTTTGTAAAAAAATATACAAGAGTTTTATTTTGAGAACTAGCTAATTTCGTATCTAAATGCCTAGAGATAGTACGATAATTAACTTTGAAGTGATTAGCAGCAGATAGCAAGCTAGAAAAGGGTGAATTATTAACCAATTCAAGTGTTTTAGTATCATATACTCAAACTTTGATTTTATTACCCAATTCTAGTCTTTGTGAAGACTCAATAAGACTTTCCACTTCTTTAGCTCCCAGTGGTCTACTAAATAAATAAGTACCCTTCACCCCTTCTGCTTTCCAAGTATCTCGGCGGAGCCGTGGTTATAACATTACGGCTAACACCTATAGAAGTGGATGCTTGACTTTTAGAGGGAAACGGGCTACCTTTTATTAATTCTAGGGTTTTGGCATTGTAAGCTCAAACCTGTTTCGCTATATTACTATTAAGCATTAGACCACTTGATGCACGATTAGATAAATTAAATGTCAACTCAAAATTTATAATGGGTTTCGAGTAGTATAACTTATTTCTAAACGGTACATTAGTATCTCTAAAAACTCCTAAAGTACCTCTAGCAATTTTTTCACCGATGCTAGCTTCCGTAATACTATTATATTTAACACATGTTTTATTTATATGTGTGTCATATACCTCATACACATAAACAGGAATAGATTGACCAGAAACGTAAGAATCAGGAGTAGATTTAAGAGCGACTAATTTACTAGTTAAACTGGAATAAATAGCAGATTCGGTCATTTTTGAAGAAAAAGCAGTATTTAATAGAGGTAAGTATTTTTGAAGATAGTGATTCTCTCTTGCTCCTTGTTCTTCAGAAGAACAAACCTCTAAAATAGAAATGTCAAAATGCTCTCAACCTACTAGCTTCAAAAATACATGTAATTTGCTAGTAGAATTAGCTAAAAGATGATTATTAAATCTTCTTTTAAACAGAGTAGTTCTCCCTATATAATAAATAAAAGGGTTATACTTATATTCAACCTTTAGATCCTCACTCTTTTAAGAACTCAGATCTTTTATTCTTATCTAAGCAATGGTAACAAGTAGCTAAAATTAAATCACGATCAAAAGGTATTACTGGAGCCTCCCTATCTTTGTACAATTCTCTTATGTATGTAGAATGTAAAGCTTGTAAATCTTCGGTGTTGTCATTCTCAGTAACCAGGGTAGTATAACATTGTCTTATATCTTTGAATAATATGGTTCGTACTTTAGAAGACATGCAAACACTACTGCTATAAATATATTCACAATCAAGGCTAATTCCCTCTATATGTATAAAAAGTAAAAAACAAAGTCAGGCCATAAATAATTGTAAAGTTCTACCCTTCCCCTTAAGGGAGCGGGTGGATTTGGAGTGAAAACCAGATATAAAGCAAGACTTCGGGCGCTCGTGGTAGAATTATTGTATTTCTTATAAACTCATCTACTAGTCGTTGAACGTTCATGATACACTCTTATACACCATAGGCTTCCTTCTTCAAGTAGGAAGAAGATAACCCTGATGTATACTAAGAAAATATATCCATGCTTCGCTTCAAGTTGACTTAAGATAAGTCTTTCTTGAAATTTACCCGATTTTCCACTAATTATTCACATAATAGGGGGACTAGTAATTAATCCAGCCAACAAGATTCCATATGTAGCTAATGAAGACATAGCTAAAAGATATAATATACCCAGATTATAATCCAGCAACATTAAACCAGGACCAAAAGGTATAACGGCGTAGCCTAATAATGAAAAAATTAAAGTTATAATAGGACCAAGGAAAAATAAAAATATGTTGGCTTGTGTAGGAGAAACATACTCTTTTAATAAAAGCTTAAGGGCATCTGCAACACGTGAGGTTATAATGATTTACAATAATTTATATTCTTATAATTTTTACCCTTATGTTACCATAAGGGTTAGACTATATCACCATATTTCTATTTTCTTATTATTTAGATGAGAAATATGTAAAACGTTTAGTCGTTGAGGAGACTTTGTTATATCTAAAAAAATAAATTAACTGGTCCTAAGTATCTAATAACCTTAAGAAGGATATAACAAAGTTTCCTGCTGATTGTCCTTAATTAATCTGTAAATTCGCTGTTTTCTTATATAATTTTTAATACTAAAGAATAGAAATATTATTTAATAAAAAAGTATATAACAATAAAAGGAAATAAAAAAACCCACTGGCCTTTGCGTCGCCTTTGCGTGAAAGAATTAAACCGGAATAAAATTAAGGAGTTTCCAGCATACAGTTTTATTTTTCATAGTGCAATAATAAACACCATCATTAGATATAAGAAACATAAATATCAAGATATTTATCAAAACACTATGGCACTTGCAGTACAAGTTACAAACATTTACATATACAATTATTACAAAACTAAACTGCTTCCTGATTTTTTTGTAGCTATTTATCTACAATACACAATAAAAAAAAAATAAAGTGGGGTGAAATAAAATAACTAAATGAATAGATACTAAAATTATATACTATTAACACAACCTTTTTAAAGTAAGCTAATTTTTTCACTGAAGAAAAATAATTCTTTATAGCTATTGTGAGAATCAATAAATTTAGCAATAGTCTTAGGACTGATATTTAAAGCCTTACACGCTTGTAATTTAGAACTAAAAGGTTGGTTATCTCCGATCAAATTGTATTTACCATCCACCTTTTTATAAACTCATAATTTAGTAGTAACATTAGTTGCTTTTTTAGTAGCTAAAAGAAGTTCCTTTTTAACCTCAAAACCAGCTTCGCTGGAGAAGAAATAAACCAACATCTCGTTTTTAAAAGTAGCAAGCATAGTATCTAAATGAATAGATATAGTACGGTAATCTAACTTAAAATAGTCTGCACATTTCTGCATACTAGGGAAAGGTGTGTCATTAATTAATTCCATAGTTTTAGCATTGTATACTCATACTGAAATTTTGGAAGATATAGGTTTTTCTTTAGATAGTTCCAATAAACTGTTAAATTGTGCACTATCTAAAGGGTTATTGAATAAATAATAACCATTTAAGCCTTGAGATTTCCAGGAATCTATATAGTATCTTACTATACCATGTATAGTATTTAAAAATTTAGCTACCTGTTCTCTAGAAGAAAATGGTTGATTGTTAACTAATATTACTTCACCATTTTTTATAGTATAGACTCAAACTTTTTTTGATAAATTACCATCTATCTTTAACTCATTGAAGGAACTTTTAGCTAAGTTAAATGCAGCATTAAAGTGTTCTATAGGGCTAGTGTAATATAAAAACCCTTTTATAGGAACATTTGTATTAAGATATCTTTGTATTGAATCCCTGCAAGGTCCTGTACCTTTGCTGGCTTTATTTAAACTATCATATTTGACAAATGTTTTTTCAACATGAGTAGTACATAGTTTATACACTCATATTGTCACTTTTTCCCTGATATTAGTACTAATAGAAGTTTGTACTTCTAAAGGTTTTTTTGATAATAATATGCTACTTAAAGTTTTTAAGATAGCAATTTCTGAGTATTTAGAAAAAAAGGTAGAGTTTAACAGGGGTAAATATTTTTGCAGGTAATAGTTCTCCCTAATCCCTTGCAGATCGGCATTACAGATTTCCACAATACCTATAGTGAAATTATCTCAACCTACCATATTAGCAAAAACATGGAACTTGTCTGTTTTTTTGTGTTTAATATGAGATCTAAGTCTATTACTAAACATTATAGTTCTACCTATATAGTAAACTAAAGAGTCGTGTTTATATTGTATAATGTAGATACCTCCTTTATTATCTATTTCTTTAAAAAAGTCTGATCTTTCCTTAATATCTAGTATATTAGAACAAGAAAATAATATTTTATCAGAAAAGACTTTTACCGGGGCTAATCTATCCTTATATAATCCTTTAATAGCATTAGTGAATATAATGCTTGAAGAGTTATCATTGTCAGCGTAACTTTCAGGTTTGTTGTGTAATAAACGAGTAGTGTGAAAATGTCGTACTTGTTTCCCCTTAAATGCCTGAAGAGTACCGTATCAACCAACTGAATTAGGACCCAATCTTCTTTGCATACTAGCCATTGTTTTTCTCTCAGCTATGGTTACAAAGGCTACAGCTAATAAAACAGGAATAGTGACAGCTAATACTTCAAGAATAGACATTATTGTTGGTAAATATAACATATTTGAATTAATAAATAATGATAAAATTACATATAAATATAGTATATTTTAAATAGTTATTTTAATTATATGTGTACAATGCATATATTATATATTTTAATATTTTAGGTACATGTGAATTATTATTTTTTTTTAGAAATTTTAGTTTGAATGTACAGGCATATAAAAGTATATTTACTATACACTACTACTTATTTATATATAGTTTTTCCAGCCCCTACAACTCTAATCTGATTAATACAGAAAAGGCATAATTAAATTATTTCCTGCATAATAAAAACCATGAAATGATAAAACTGCATATGTTGTAAGGGCTAGTAACCTAATGGATGTATATAAAGGCCATGGAGAAGCAGATACTAAATGAAAGGATGTCCCTTAAATTTGGTTAGATTTAAATTTAACATATAATG
>Ga0247778_1001137_pt1 | contig 14057 bp, 8 predicted proteins | sample UWRJL049202B5_FD_179939 | JGI IMG/M metagenome (GOLD analysis project Ga0247778, IMG submission 179939) | Plant litter microbial communities from Arlington Agricultural Research Station in Wisconsin, United States - UWRJ-L049-202B-5 | ecosystem: Environmental > Terrestrial > Plant litter >... | reverse complement strand
ACTCTAACCCGACCCCGCTTATTTTATATTTATGAAGCTGTGGCTGGAATCGGGATTTAAATTAATATTGAAATTAATATTATATTAATTAATCATATAATGTATAAATCTTTGTTATTGATTTAAATTATTTAAAATATAAATTGATATATTTATGTTTTATTTTTCGGTTTTCGGTTTTCTTAAATAATTTTTAAAAAATATATTTCTTATTTTTTTTTAATAAATAACCTTAACCTTATACTTAAATATAACCCTAACCATCATTTCAATCTAACCCTAACCTTCATTCCAATATAACTCTAATTTTTATATATTTTTCTTCTTCTTTTTTCTTTCTAATATTTTTATTTCTTTTTCTCTTTTATATTCTAAAAATATCTTTAATCTTCCTTAATATAACCCTAACCTTTATTTCTTATATATTTCTTATATATTTTTTTCCTTTATTTTATATACTATTGATATTTTATATATCGGATTTTTATTATATTTAATTTTAATATTTATTTAAATTTAATTTCATATTTTATATAATATATTCTTCTCATTTATATCTTTATATTTTCTTCTTTCTTTATATTTTTATATATTTTTCTTTTTTTCATATCTTTCTTCTCCTTTTTAATTCTTATATTTTTATTTTCTATATTTTTAATTTTTATACTTTTAATTTTTAAATTTCATTTTTTATATTTCTTCTTATATTTTTATTTCTATTATATCTTCTTCTTCCTCTTCTTCCTCCTCTTCTTCTTCTTCTTTCTCTTCTTCTTCTTCTTCCTCTTCTTCTTCCTTTTCCTCTTCCTCTTCTTCTTCTCATTTTTTATTCTTCTTTTTTTTATTTTCATTCTTTTATTCTTCTTCTTCTTATTTCCATTTTTCTTATTTTATTTCTCATATTTCCACTTCTTTTTCTTTTCTTTTGGTTTTTTCCTTTTTTTTCTTATTTTTTTTAAATATAACTTTAATCTTTATTAAAATATAACTCTGATCTTTATTTATATATTATTTCTTATATACATATTCTTTTTCTTCTTTTTCTTATTTTATTTCTTATATTTTTATTTTTCATATTATTATTATAATTTTATCATATATATTTCTATTTTTCATATATTATTTTTATATTCTATTTTTCATATTTCTCTCTTTATATTTTTATATTTTTATTTTTTATATTTCATTCTTTATATTTTTATTTTTCATATGCCTATTTTTCATATTTCTCCTTTTTTATTTTTAATTCTCATATTCTTCTTCTTCTTCCTCTTCTTTTTCTATTTTTATTTTTATTTTTTTTCTTTCTTATTATTATTTCTATTATTTTTATTATTTATCTTATTTTATTTCTTATATTTCTATATCTCATATTTCCGCTTCTTTTCTTCTTCTTCTTCTTGTTTATTCTTACTTTTTAAAATATAACCTTAACCTTTATTAAATATAATCCTTATCTTTATATAATATAATCCTAATCTTTATATGAAAACTAATTTTATTTTTCATATAACTCCGTTTTTTTCCCTTTTCTTTCTTTCTTCTTCTTCCTCTTATTATTATTATTTTTTCTCTTTTTATTTTTAATATTTTCAATATTCTTTTTTTTTTCCTTTTGGTTTTTCTTCTTATTTCTTATTCTTCTCCTTCTCCTTCTTCTTCTTCTCCTTCTCCTTCTTCTTCTTCTTATTCTTCTTATTTTTATTTTTATATTCTTTTTCTTCTTCTTCTTTCCTTTCTATATATTATCTTCATCTCTTTCATTTTCTTCTTTTAATTTATATTATAATTTCAAATTTTATTTTCATATTTCTATTTCTTCTTCTTCTTAATATAACTTTAACTTTTATTTCTATAATATTTCTTATATATATATTTATTTTCTTATATATATATTTATTTTCTTATATTATATTTTTTTATATTCTATTTTTATATCTTATTTTTCATAATTCTCTTCTTTTTATTTTTTTTATATATCTTTTAACATTTTTTCTTCTCATATTCTTTCTTCTCATATTTTTTCTTCTCTCTATTTTTCTTCTCTCTATTTTTCTTATATTTCTATTTCTTATATTTCTTCTTCTTCTTTTTATATCTCTTCTTATATCTTCTCTTATATTTCTTTTAATATTTTTCTTTATATCTATTCTTATTTTATCTTTCATATTTTATCTTTCATATTTCTCTTTCTCATATTTTTAATCTTTTCTTTCTCTTTCTTATTATTCTCATTTTATATTTCTTTTTATATTTCATTTTTATTATTCTTTCTCTTATTATTTCTTCTTCTTTTATTTTTTATTTTTATTATTATTTATTATTATTTTCTTTTCTTTTCTTATATATCTTCTTTTATTTTTATTTCTTTTATCAATTTTCTTTATATATATATATATATATATATCCTTTTATATTTTCTTTTTCTTCTTCTTCTTCTTCTTTATTTCTTAAATATAACTTTAACTTTTCATCAAATATAACTCTAACCCTTTTTAAAATATAACCCTAACCTTTAATTTAATATAACCCTAACCTTCATTTCAATATAATTTTAATTTATATATATTCTTCTTTTTCCTCTTCTTTTCTTTTTAATCTTTTTACTTTTATTTTTTCTTCTTTTTTTATAATTTAAAAATATCTTTAATCTTCATTAATATAACTCTAACCTCTATTTCTATAATATTTCTTATATATTATATACATATTTGATTATTATTATATTAAACTTTAATATTTATTTAAACATATTCTTCTTTTTTATATAATATATTCCTTTTTTATCTCTCTCTTCTTTTTTCTTTATCTCTCTCTTCTTTTTTCTTTATATCTTTCTCTTCTTTTTTCTTTATATTTTTCTCTTCTTTTATCTTTCTTATATATTTTTAATATTTCTCGTTATATCTCTTCTTATATCTATTATCATATTTCTTTTCTTATTTTATCTTTTTTCTTTTATTTTTCATATTTCAATTTTCTATAAATTCAATTTTCATATTTTAATTTTTTATTATTATAATTATTATATTTTCTTATTTTCATATTTCTTTTTATATTTCTATTTCTATTCTTTCTCCTTCTACTTTTTCTTCTTCTTTTTCTCCTTCTACTTTTTCTTCTTCTTTTTCTTCTTCTATTTCTCTTTTCTTTTTATTAATTTCTTTTTTTTCTTATCTATCTTCTTCTTATATTATTTCTTATTTTTCCTAATTTATTTCTTCTATTCTTATGTTCCTAATATATTTTTCATCTTCTTATTTTTTTATATTACTATTATATTTTTATTTTTCATATTCTATTTTTCATATTTCTTTTAATATTCCTTCTTCCTCTTCTTTTTTAAATATTTTTCTTTATATTTCTTCTTCTTCTTATATTTTTTTTCTTCTTTTTATTTTATCTTTCATATTTCTTTTTCTTATATTTCTCCTCTTTTTTTCACTTTTTATATTTCCATTTTTCTCCTATTTTTTCTTCTTTTTTTCTTATCCTTTATTATTATTATTCTTCTTCTTCTTCTCTTTCTTCTTCTTTATTATTATTATTACTTTTCTTCTTCTTTTCTTCTTCCTCCTTTTCTTCTCATTATTATTTTTCTTTCTCTTCTTATTATTATTTTTCTTTCTCTTTTTTTTATATTCTTCTTCTTCTCATTCTTCTTCTTCTTATTCTTCTTCTTTTCCTTCTTCTTCTTATTCTTCTTCTTTTTCTTCTTCTTTTTCTTCTTATTATTATTCTTCTTCTTTTTCTTCTTATTAATATTATTCATCTTCTTCTACTTTTTCTCTTTTTTTATATATCATCTTCATTTCTTTTATTCTCTTCTTCTAATTTATATAATATTATAAAAACTTTTATCAAATTATTCTTTTATTATTTTTCAATTCATTTAAATCATATTGTTTTTTATCAATCTTATTATTATTATTTATATTATATTTCTTCTTTTTATTGTTATTTTATTATTATTTTATTATTCTTCTTCTTATTTTTATTCTTTTTATTCATTTTATTCATTTTATTCATTTTATTTCTTCTTCTTTTATTGTTCTTAAATATGATTTTACTTTATATTAAATGTAACCCTAATCTTCATCAAATATAACCCTAACCTTTATTAAATATAAATTTAATTTTCATTTAATATATTCTTTCTTTTCTTATTTTTATTTTTCTTATTTTTCTTTTTATATTTCTTTTTGTATTTTCACTTTTTCTTCTTGTTATTATTTTTATTTTTTATTTTCTTTCTTATTTTTTATTCTTCATTTTTCTATTTTTCCTATTTCGATTTCTTCTTCTTCTTCTTTTTCTTATTTCTTTTTCTCTTTTTTATTCCTTTATTCTATTTCTAATATTTCTATTTCTCATATTTTTAATTTTTATATTTCTATTTTTTAATCTCCTTTTTAATCTTCTTTTTCTTATATTTCTTCTTATCTTCTTTTTCTTATATTTCTTCTTATCTTCTTTTTCTCTTTCTTTTTCTATATTATTTTTCATTTTATTATTATTATATTTCATCTTATTCATCTTATTCTTCTTTTTTTTTTATTCCGTTTATTCCTATTACTTTTCTTATTCTTCTTATTCTTCTTATTCTTATTTTTCTTCTCATATTCCTTCTTATATTCTTATTCTTCTTATTTCTATTATATTTCTTCTTATTCTTTTTATTCTTCTTCTTATATTTCATTTTATTTTTTTTCTTCTTATTATTTTCATAATTCTTCTCATATTTCTATTTTCTTTTCTTCTTATTCTTCTCTTTCTCTTCCTTCTATATATCATCTTCATCTCTTCTATTCTCTTCTTTTAACCTATATAATATCATAAAAACTTTAATTAAATTATTCTTTTATCATTTTTTAATCTTATTAATTTATATTAATCTTCTTATTTTTATTTTTATTATTATTCTTATTATATTTCTTTATATTTTTCATATTCTTCTTATTTTTTCTTCTTCTTTTTTTTCTTATTTTCATTCTTCTTATTCTATTTTTTATATTTCTATTTTTCTTCTTCTTTCTTTCTTGCTTTTTTAAATATAACCCTAATCTTTTTTTAAATATAACCCTAACCTTCATTAAATATAATCTTAACTTTTATTAAATATAATCTTAATTTTCATTTAAAAAATAAGTTTAAAATTCCTTTTTTTCCTTTTTCCTTTTATATTAATCTTTTTTATTATTATTATTATTACATTTATTGTATTTAATATTTTTATTAATTTCCTTATTTTTATTTTCTTATCTCTATCATTTTCATTAATCTATATTATTTTTATTTTCATTATTCTTATTCTTATTTTTTTATTATTATTATTTTTCTATTATTATTCTTTTTCTCTTTCTTCTTTTTCTTTTTCTTCTTCTTAATCTTATTATTATTAATCTTCTTCTTATCAATTTTATTATTATTTATTATTCTTCTATTATTATTATTTTTCGTCTTCTTTTTCTATTATTCTTCTATTATTCTTCTTCTCATATTTCTATTTTGCTTTCTTCTTTTTCTCTTCCTTTTATATATCATCTTTACTTTTTTTATTCTCTTCTTCCAATTCATATAATATTTTCATTTCTTATATATTCATTTCTTATATTTTACTCATCATATTTTTATTTCCCATATTTTACTTCTTATATTTCTATTTCTTTTATTTCTATTTCTTCTATTTCTTTTTTTCTTACTTTTTAAATATATTCCTAACCTTTATTCAAATATAACTCTAACCTTTTTTTAAATATATAATCCTAACCTTTATTAAATATAATCCTAACCTTTATTTGAAAAATAACTTTATTTTTCATATAAAATCTTTTCTTCTCTATTTTCCTTTTTATATTAATTTTCTTCTTCTTCTTCTTCGTATTATTCTTCTTATTCTACTTATTCTTCTTATTCTACTTATTCTTCTTATTCTTCTATTATTCTTATTATTATTCTATTCTTCTTCTTCTCGTATTTCTTCTCATATTTCTATTTCTTCTTTTTCTCTTCTTTTTATATATTATCTTCACCTCTTCACTCTCTTCTTTTAATTTATATAATATATTTATTTTTTATGTTTTTATTTCTTATATTTTATTTATCATATTCATCCATTTCATCTTTTTCATCTTTTTCATCTTTTTCTTTTTATTTATAATTATATTTTTCTTCTTTTTTAATATTTTATTTCTATTCTTATTCTCATTCTTATTTATTATTATTATTATTCTTCTTCTTCTTCTTCTTCTCTTCTTTCTATATTATATTTACCTCTTTTATTCTCTTCTTCTAATCTATATAATCTTTTCATTTTTTATATTTTTATTTATCATATTCTTATTTATCATATTTCTATTTCTTATATATCTACCTTTATTTCTTATTATTTTTCTTCTTATTCTTTTTCTTATTCTTATTTTTCTTCTTCTTCTTCTTCTTTTTTATTCTTCTTCTTTTCTTACTTTTCTTCTTCTTATTTTTCTTCTTCTTATTCTCTATATTTTGATTCTTTATATTTTTGTTTTTTATCTTCTTCTTCATCTTTTTCTTATTAATTTCTTTCTTTTTCTATTCATGTTTTTATATTCTTTCTTCTTTTTATATTTCTTATATTTCTTCTTCTTATTCTTATTTTTTATATTTTTATTCTTCATATTTCTATTCCTTATATTTCTACTTTTCATATTTCTATCTCTTATATTTCTATTATTTCTCCTTTTTCTTATTATTATATTTCTTCTTATTATTCTTATTCTTCTTATTCTTCTTAATATTTTATTTCTATTCTTCTTCTTATTTTTCTTATTTTTCTACTTCTTCTTCTTTTTCTTTTTATATATCTTATATTTCTTCTTCTTCTTATTTCTTATATTTTTATTCTTTATATTTCTATTCTTCATATTTTTATTCTTCATATTTCTATTCTTTATATTTTTATCATTTCTCCTCTTTCTTATTATTATTATTATTATTATTCTTTTTCTTCTTATTATTCTTTTTCTTCTTATTATTCTTCTTATTCTTCTTCTTCTTCTTCTTATATTTCTTATATTTCTACTTCTTCTACTTCTTCTTCCTTTTCTTCTTATATTTCTACTTCTTCTTCTACTTCTTATATTTCTACTTCTTCTACTATTTCTTCTTCTCCTTCTCTTCCTCCTACATATCATCTTCACCCCCCCTACTTTCCTCTTCCAACCTACACAACATCACAAAAACCTTTGCCAAATTACTCCCTTGCCACCCTTCAACCCCTCCAAATCGTATCAACCTTCCTAACCATTTATATAAATTCTTTCCCTCATATTCCAACCCTTCTCTTTCCATCAATTCTTCAATAATCCCATTCGCCTCTTCTTTCAACTCTTCATATCCTAATATCCCACCTATAACTTCAAAAATCACCCCCTTATATCCACATATACCCCCAACTCTTCTTTGAAAACTTCCCATATCCTTTTCCTGAGCTATCCACCTTCCACATAAAACCTGTGGAACCCCACAATCGAAACATCCGGAATATGCTGCTATATTCCTTTGCCCCAACACCTGTTTCTTCAACTTGGATATAATCCTTATGGATTTCTTCCAAAAGCTTTCCAGCTCTTCCTTTTTCTCACAATCCCATATCCTATGTCCTATTCCATTGGATCCATTGGATCTATCCGATCCATCCAATCTACACACCACACATACACCTACCCATTCATCCAAAAACCTCTTCAAATCTGAAAGCATTCTTCCTGCTTCTCTGCCATCTTGAAATTCCCGATTTTGACCCCAAACTTCTTCCCTTTGCAACCCCCTAAATGCTTGACTCACTGCTTGACCCCCTGCTGAATCCTTTGGACCCTCTGGACCCTCTGGGTCTTCCGGATCTTCTGGACCTTCCGGGCTTTCCAAATCATCAACCGGATCTTCAATATCTTCCATATCAACCCCCTGACACACATCACACTTTTCTTCCCCTTCTTCACATTCCATTCTATCCATTCTTCCATCCATTACCCTGTCCAATATCACCCTCTTGCAAATATACCCATATATAAATGCCTTCATATTCTCATCCAATTCAAACCCTTCTTTTTCTCTTTTTTTTCCTTCTTTTCCTTCTTTTCCACCCCTTCCATATCCCATTTCTTTCCCTTCTTTGGAATCAATCAAAATCGCTTCACTGGAACATCCATCTCTTCCTGCCCTTCCACTCTCTTGAGCATAATCCCGTAATCGACGTGGGGACCCAGCATGTATAACCGTACGTATATTCGATACGTCGATTCCGACCCCCAATGCATTCGTTGCAACAACAACTCTTTCTTCTTTCAACCATCGTTTAATGAGCTGTCTTTTCCTCTCCATATTTCCAACCTTGCTGTGATATACCGGACATTTCAACTTACTTCCAAGTCTTTCAGCTCTCTCAATCGTATTGCTATATACGATGATTTTACCCGTCAAATGCTGCGTCAAAGCATTCCGGACCTCTCGAATGACGGTTTCTTCGATTTCTTTCATCTTGACGATTCGGGACTGATACCGGATATTTTTTCGTATTGTTGATGATCGGAATATTCTTACCCGATTCTTCTGGAGCCCCGTAATGTCGAAAAACTCGGCTTCGTCACATGGCGCCAATGTGGCGGTCAAAAACACCATCTGGGTCCCGATTTGACGTATGGCGTGTCCCAGCTCTCTCATCTTGGGTCGGAATTCCTTATTGGAATCCAATAGCATATGACATTCGTCAACAACTATTCGATCCAATTGTTGACGTTCTTTCAACCGGTTGACGAATAATTGGAAACCTTCCGTTTGAACCGATTCTGGTGTGACGAAAATGATGGAAGCAGCTCGGGCTGCTACTTTTGAATCCCATATATGGGTGTCGATTCGTAGCTCTTCGCATCGACGTGCCATGTCTTCTCGTAATGCCACTAATGGAACCACTACGATTGTGGTTCCACCATCGGAACTGAAAGCTGGAAGCATAAATGATAAACTCTTTCCGCCACCGGTTCCAACGATTTGAATAATAACGGGTTCGCCTTTGACGATTGATTGGATCGTATCCAACTGGCCGGATCGGAATCGTGCTGCTGGACCCATCATACTGATTAAATCCATCTGCAAATCAGTATAATAAAGTTTCTTGAATCGGTGGAATCGTGCGTATTCTCGTTCCGTCTCGTATGCTTCCTTTTTGCGTTTTCGGGGTCTTGATTGCAGCTCTGGTGTTGAATCTAACCCTGACCCTGATATTTGAGTTGAATCCCGGATTAATCCTAACCCTGGGGTCAATCCTGGCCCTAACCCTGCCCTTGGGGTCAAATCCGGGGTCATTCTGGACCTTTGGGATGATTCTGGCTCTAGCTCTGATCCTAGCTCTAGCCCTGACCCTTGAATCAACCCTGACCCTAACCCTGACCTTGGGGTCAAGTCTCGAGCTATTCCCAGCCTTTGGATTGACTCTGACCCTAATCTTGATATCGGGGTCGAATCTGGAGCTCTTCTTAACCTTGGGGTCGATTCTGACCCTAGCTCTGACTCTTGGGTTGATATTGGGATTGTTTCTGATCTTCGGGTTGATCCTGGATTTAATCCTGACCTTTGGGTCGATTGGGTTAATCCTAGCCCTCGCTCTGACCTTTGGGTCGATTCTGGGACTCTTCCTGACATTGGAGTTGATTCTGACCCTAGCCATGACCCTTGGGTCGATTCTGATCCTAACCATGATGCTTGGGTCGATTCTGATCTTAACCATGACGCTCGGGTCGATTCTGACGCTAGCCATGACCCTTGGGTCGATTCCGGAATTATTCTCGACCGTTGGGTCGATTCTGATCTTAATCTTGACCTCTGGGTTGATTCTGACTCTACCCATGACGCTTGGGTCGATTCCGGGACTCTTCCTGACTCTTGGGTCGATTCTGATCCTAACCATGATGCTTGGGTCGATTCTGATCTTAGCCATGACGCTTGAGTCGATGCCGGGACTAGCCCCGACCCTTGGGTTGACTGCTGGGTCGATTCTGATCTTAGCCATGATGCCTGGGTCGATGCCGGGACTAGCTCCGACCCTTGAGTTGACTGCTGAGTCGATTCTAATCCTAACCATGATCCATGGGTCGATTCTGATCCTAACCATGATCCTTGGGTCGATTCTGATCCTAACCATGATGCCTGGGTCGATGCCGGGACTAGCCCCGTCCCTTGGCTTGACTGCTGGGTCGATTCTAGCCCTGACCCTCGGGTCGACCCCGGGCCTCCAAACCTTGCAATCGACCCTAGCCCTATTCCTGGATCATTAAATCCTAAAAATCGATGCCATCGACGACTAATCTTGCAAAATTTACTCCTCTTACTTGCTGTATTGAAATTCCCTTGTTGCAGCTCTCTTGCATATATCATTCCTGCAACATGGGTCCCATGGCCAGCTTGTAAATCCCATGGGTTATCGTTTACGGAATCCAAATCATCAACCCATTCGTTGACATCGATTTCTTCGTCTTCTGGCTTTCCGAATTCGCTGTTTAAAAAACGATTCGATATTGCTATGGCGACGTGACGCCATATGATGATGTTGAGTGGTGTTCCTAGCAGCCGTAAGCTATGCTGCTGTAATATGCGTCTCATACGATCTGATGACCACGGTTTTGACCGGTACGTATCGATATCGGTTGTTGGATTCAACCTAGCTGGATTCGACCTTGCTGGATTCGACCTTGCTGGATTCAACCTAGCTGGATTCGACCTAGCTGTTGATTCTGGATCTTCTGGGTCTGGGTCTTCTGGATCTCGGTCTTCCATTTCTGATTCTTCCGGGTCTTCCACTTCTGATTCCTTCAACCTTCCAGCTTCAATAATTTCATCAGCAAATAAAAATGAGCTGGGCTTTCCACCTTCATTTCCAATAAGCTGGACCTGCTGCCAAAACGGTAATACCAACCACAAATACCATACCAGCAGCCTTCCTACTGATTCCGGTAAAAATCGATGTATAATCTTGGCTTGATCGAAGCTTCGGAAGTTCTTATGGTATGCTGTAATACAGCTAACCATTCCGTCCTGGATGAATATGTTCCGGACCCCAGCTTGAGCTGTATTCTCGAACCGTAACCCTATGACTTCTGTGGATCGAGCTGGCTGACCTGCTGTCATATGGATCAGCAATAACAGCTTTTCCAAAAAGCTTTCTACTGCTGTTCCGTATTTCCGTACAGCTTCCGGACGATATATGGAATCCGTATCGATTATCCATTGCTGATACAGCTCTTGATTGCTGCATATCCTCTCTAGCAGCCAAGTTTTGCCCTCCACGGGCCACATATTTCGACGGTCTTTCAAAAATGAGTAACCCATCGATTCCTCACTGCAATCGTCTTCCAGTTTGGATATGCTGATGTGGGGTATCTGACTGATATCGATGATTCCGGTTCCATTGGTTGTATATAAAAGCAATTGACCCAGTAATTGCTCTGCTTCGCTGACGATGTTGTGGATGGAATCGATGAGCTGACCCATAGTACAGTGGAACTTCTGGAATCGGATCTCATCTTTCTTCCAGCTGATCTTGCCCTCTGCCACTGTCGTATATCGAATCTTCAACCCGTATGACCGGGATTCGAAAATCCAATCCATTGGTGTGGGCTCGCTATTCTCGTGGATGATGGTCATAAACCTGGAAACCTTGGATCGTACGATTCGGAATAGCCCTTTCGATTTCTCTTGAGCTTGATTTTCATCCAATCCACAGCTCTTCCACTTCTCGATTTCTTCTTGCCTTTCCAGTACTGATTGGTATATAACCAATGCTCTGATGATTTTTATGATTCCGGAATAAATGGGGGTGTAATTGATTGCCGTCATCCAACCCCCATCTTCTGTGATACCCATCACAGCCAATGCACTAAGCAATCCGGAATCGTAATCGGAATCGAGCTGATGATCCAGCATGGATATAATGAAATCCAAACATGTTCGATCCAGCTGGACTTCTGACTCTGGAATCAATCCATGGGTCAATATTTCCTCTACTTCTGCTTCCAATCGCTCGATTAATAGCTCTTGCGTATGGGTGAGCTTATATCGAACAAGCTCATCGTTCCAGCTCTGGGATCGGACGATATAGCATATGACCTGCTGCATATATCGTTTATATTGAGTTTGCGTTTCCGGTTCCAATTCTGCTGTATATGGCTTATGTGGTTTCTCATATATCGTACGCTTTCCGATTTCGAATAGCACACTGCGTGCTACGTTGCCCGGTACTGCTGTAGCCATAGCAATATCGACGATTCGTTCGATGCTAGCATATATATGCTGTAAATCGGATTCTTCGGCTGCTGGGGGCTGTATCGATTGATGTAATAGCTGTGGGTCGATTCCATTCAAATGGGTTGCCCACCCAACCCGTCCCAGCCACGCATTGGGTTCTTTCTTCTGATCCGTTTCCTGAATCGTACGTCCGTCGGGCTGGGATCCAGCTAGCCGGATGCTGATGCGTTGCTGAAGCTGATTAAACCGATTACTATTACTAGTAATGGGTTCTTCAACTGTAATATTCCGTTCCACTTCAAACCAGCCGCTAGCCCTACGGTTTCGGAATAGCTGTTGACATCGTACGTTGATTCTCCATGGTCGATTTACCCGATTAGTTGCTGTATCAACATCTATATCAACTGAAATCCCAAATCGACCGATTGGGTTAATCCATCTATGTTGGATACGACAATGCTCTTGAATTTTCCGATTCTGACGTGCGATATATGAGCATTCCAAACAGCTCAATCCGTCGGACTTGGGTTCCTGGATCCATGGAATAGCTGCTGATGTTGGATCTGGAAATGAAAAGCTTTGTAATTGGGTTTGGGTTTGGATTGCATCAGTTATATGAATAAATTGAGCCATGATTTCGTTGATATATCGATTGGAAAGCTTATGTGTACGTTGTAAATGACTTTTGATTTCATTTTGAACCCAAGCAAACTGACATAATCGACATATGAAAACATGCAGCTGGGAATAATATATAATGGAATCCATTTGGATTTCGGGGTCTTGGGTCTCTTGGGTCTTCTGGGACTTGGGTTTTGGGGTCTCGGGTCTTCTGGGACTTCTGCGACTCGGATTCCGGGGTCTTGGGTCTTCTGGGTCTTCCGGGACTTGGATTTCGGGTTGCTGGGACTTCTGGGTCTTCCGGGACTTGGATTTCGGGCTCCCGAGTCTCGCGAGTCTCGAATTCCGGGGTCCTGGGTCTTCCGGAACTTGGATTTCGAGCTGTTGGGTCTTCTGGGTCTTTCGGGATTCGGATTCCGGAGTCCTGGATCTTCCGGGTCTTCTGGGACTCGGATTTCGGGGTCCTGAGTCTTCTGGGACTCGAATTCCGGGGTCCTGGGTCTTTCGGGTCTTGGATTTCGGGCTGCTGGGTCTTCTGGGATTTGGATTTCGGGCTCCCTAATCTTCCGGGTCTCGGATTCTGGGGTCCTGGGTCTTCTGGGACTTGGGTTTTGGGGTCTCGGGTCTTCTGGGACTTCTGTGACTCGGATTCCGGGGTCTTGGGTCTTCTGGGTCTTCCGGGACTTGGATTTCGGGTTGCTGGATCTTCTGGGTCTTCTGGGTCTTGGGCCTTTGAGCTTTGGATCTTCTGGAACTTCCGGGATTCGGATTTTGGGGTCTCGGGTTTGCTGGGTCTTCCGGGTCTTCTGGGACTTGGATTTCGGGTTGTTGGGTCTTCCGGGTCTTCTGAGTCTTGAGTTTCGGGATCTTGGGTCTTCTGAATCTCGGGTTTCGGGGTCTTGGGTCTTCTGGGACTCGGATTCCGGGGTCCTGGGTCTTCCGGGTCTTCTGGGACCTGGGTTTTGGGGACTCGGGTCTGCTGGGTCTTCTGGGACTTGGATTCCGGGGTCTTGGATCTTCTGGAACTTCCGGGACTCGGATTTGGGGTCTCGGGTCTGCTGGGTCTTCTGGGACTTGGATTCCGGGGTCTTGGATCTTCTGGAACTTCCGGGACTCGGATTTGGGGTCTCGGGGCTGCTGGGTCTTCTGGATCTTCTGGG
>Ga0247778_1001136_pt1 | contig 14061 bp, 14 predicted proteins | sample UWRJL049202B5_FD_179939 | JGI IMG/M metagenome (GOLD analysis project Ga0247778, IMG submission 179939) | Plant litter microbial communities from Arlington Agricultural Research Station in Wisconsin, United States - UWRJ-L049-202B-5 | ecosystem: Environmental > Terrestrial > Plant litter >... | reverse complement strand
TGCTCGGTCGCGCCGAACATGCGGTTGACGCCGATACAGTTGCCTTCCTTGTCGAACGCTCCAAACGTACGACTGTTGGCTATATACTCGCCGTAGCCCTCCTCTTCCAGTTTGCCGAACTCCTTTTCGTCCCATACATCCTGCTCGGTGATGGCAGCTTCGACCAGTTCTTCGTGGTTGGTTATCAGATGGTACTTGGCATATTTGTCGGAGTCATTCCAGGTAGCAGTCTCGGGATGTTTGATTTTCTTGGGATAAAGCATAGCGCGCCATCTGCGTCGAGCCACTTCCAACAGCGCCACCCCACCAGCAATCGGCAGTGCTACCTCGGGCCGCTCGATAGCCACGTCTACACCTTCGGCGGCAAACGCGGCACCAACAGCAACCGTGCCAGCCAGCCAAGCAGAAGCTTTCATGCCGTATCTGCGGTTCTGCTCCTTGGTGCGGGTGGGGTCTTCGAGCTGCTCTATGGCCATACCTACGGTAGTGCCGGCGGCAAGCGTGGTGACCGCCTTGGTAACGGGTGATAAGTTCTGTGTATCGCGACCCTTGAGTTTCTTGTGTATGGAGGTAAAGAGCCGCTCACCCCTATCGGTTGCCAGAATCTCGGCCGAGGCAAGCGCTCCCGCGCCTTCAAGCAACAATGTAGATACGCCGGCAACTGCCGCAGTAACACCCACGTTGTGTGAATATGCGTATCCGCCTGCGATCGCGCCGGCCCGAATAAGCTCATTCGCCGGTGACAACGTGGTGAGGGCTACGGCCATCTGTCCGGTGCGCTTGGCGGCAGTAAACCAGCGGCGTGCACGTGATAGTTCTGGTTCGGTTGTAAGTTCGTGCTCGGTTGTAAGGTCTTCGAGCGTGGTAGCCGGGCTTTCCAGCGTGAGTTCAATATGGTCTTGGTGCGGAACATGTGGCCTGAGTACGTAGTCGGCCGGGTTGCCACGAACTCCCCCATACGCATGTGCATCGGGTTGAAAATCCATGATTCCTTCCATAGCTATACGCCTATCAGATGAGGCCCGTTCGCCCAGTCACTTGCTTGATACACGGCGACTGCCATCGCACACACTGGCATGTAGGTGCAGGTGGTGCCGGTGACTACCATGTGGATCTCGCCGAAATCGACGCCGCGCGTTTTCATAAGTGCCGTGAGCGTGGTGGTGATATCGCTCCGTACGGCATGCTCGCTGAAGCCTTCGTGCTCCACGAACAGGCCTTTCTTGGTTTCTGGGTCCTGTACCCAACCGATGCCGGCCCAAGCCTCTTGGTTGACCACATCGGTGCGCTGTTCCGCCATCACGACATACAGCCGGTCGCCCCAGGTGCCTGGCATGAGTTCCGCAGGGATAGCTTGCGGCTGAACGACAACCTCGGACTGCGGTGGAATGACCGAGCTGAGCTGCAGTAAATTATAATTAGCGATCCCATTAGCATTCAAGGCAGCATCGAATGCTGCAAGAGCGGTGGGACCGGTGCCATTACTGGATGCGATATGAATTTGCATAATTACTGAATCCGTTTAATTATATTACACTATTGTGTCTAGTAAGTCAATATCCTATTATAATAAACTTATTTTTGGATAAATAAAAAACGCGCAGCACGTCGAATAATATTTCGTAGAGAATAGTGCTACACGTTTAGTCTTATAAAGTACAAAGTTCTATTTGGATACTAGCACTAGATATGGTAAAAAGCAATAATATGAATAACAGCACAAACTCCAAGTTTAAGGTTGCAGTCATCGAAGACGAACCGTCCATCCGCAACCTATACCAGACTAAATTAGAACTGAGCGGCTTCACCGTCCAGACCGCCAGTAACGGGGTAGAAGGGCTGGCATTGGTACAGGATTTCGCGCCGGATCTGATACTGCTGGATATCCGGATGCCCGAGATGAACGGTGACGATATGCTGGTGAAAGTCCGCGAACAGGAATGGGGTGCCGACATCCGTGTTGTAATTCTGACTAACATCAGCCGCGACGAAGCACCATCCATCCTGCGGTTCCTACACGTGGACCGCTATATCGTAAAAGCACACTACACGCCCAGCCAGATGATAGAAATCGTCAACGAAATCTTGCATATCAAGTAAACAAATTGTGTTTATGGCGAGCCCACAGTATGATGGGAGTATGAGCAAGGTCGCAATCATCGAAGATGACCAGGCAATCTCGCAGATGTACCGCATCAAATTCGAGACTGAGGGTTTCGAGGTGGAAACGGCCGAAAACGGCAGGCTTGGGCTGGAGCTGGCCGAAAAGATGCGCCCTGATATAATTCTGCTCGATCTGATGATGCCTGAGATGAACGGCAGTGAGATGCTGGCAAAACTGCGCGCGACCACGTGGGGCAAAGGCATAAAGGTCATCATCCTGACCAACGTCGGCGAGCAGGAAGCCCCCGAAGAACTGGAAAAGCTCGACGTACGGCGGTTCATCGTAAAGGCAGAGATGACACCCCGGCAGGTGGCAGAAATGGTCAAACAGGAGTTGGCCGGGAAATAATCCCGGCACGTAGAGCGTACCGATGGATCAGAGCCAGTTTACTTACACCCGGTTCCGGCTGAGCGACGACCGCCAGACGGTTTTTTTTGAATATGCGCTGCAACACGCCGACCAGACGTACCAGCTGACGGAACAGATCAAATTCCCCCTGCCTCTGCAAGATACGCCGGAACAGCAGCGCAGCCTGCGCGCCCTGCACCTGGCGCTCGGCGTCAGTTATTACAAGATATTCCTACCTCCCCGCATCGTCCAACCATATGCCATGGACCAGGCAGAGGCAGATTTTTGGAATGATATCTGGCGGAACGGACTTGGTGAATTCCTGTATGTGAACAAACTGCCACTGGAACGGCTGGCGTCGTTCAGCGCCCAGGACGGACTGCGGTTCGAGGGACAGATGTCTGCCGCGGGCACGGGCGCGGTACTGGGTATCGGCGGCGGCAAAGATTCGATAGTAGCCGGTGAGCTGTTGAAGTCACTGGATATACCGCTGACGGGATTCGTGATGGCCACCGGCGAGCAGTTGGGCCAGGCGGGCGCTGTCGCCCAGACAATGCAGATAGGCCTGCAGGCTTTGCAGCGACAGCTGGACAAGCAGCTGCTCGATCTCCAGGAGCAGCCGGGAGCCTACAAAGGTCACATTCCCATATCATTGATATTTGGATTGGTGGGCACCGCTCTGGCAATCGCAAGCGGATCGGCATACGTGGTGGTCGCCAACGAAGCCAGTGCGAGCATCCCCCGCACCATGTGGGACGACCGCGCGGTCAACCACCAATGGAGCAAGTCGTTCGGGTTCGAGCAGAAGCTGCAGAGCTTTATACACGAGTCCATTACGGGACATGTCACGTATTTTAGCGCCGTCAGACAATTGAGTTCTATCGGTGTCGCCAAATTATTTGCTACATTGCCGCAGTACTTCGAGGTGTTTACGAGTGATAACTTCGTATTCCGTATCGATCCGGCCCGCCGTCCGGCGGGCCGCTGGAGCCTGGAGAGCCCGAAGAGCCTGAGTAGTTACCTGCTGCTGGCACCATGGCTGAGCGACGAGGAAGTCCAGCGCATATTCACCATCGATTTTCTGGACCAGCCCGCACTGGAACAGCTGTTTTTGGAACTGACGGGTGTAGAAGGTGAACCGCCGCTTGATTGCGTAGGCACCGTAGAGGAGCTGGTCTTCTCCGTGAATCTGCTGGCCGCCAGCGGACGTTACCGCGACACAGCACTCATGAAGTTAGCCGTGGAGCGCGGCGTCGTTCAGGACAAAGACTGGCAGCACGAGCTGCAGACACTGCTCGCACTCCAGCCGGACCAAGCGGTGCCGAGCGAGCTGCACGACGCAGTTACGGCGTATTTACAGCATGGAGTAACGGCATGAATTTTGACCTGAGCGAGTTCAACGGCAAAGACGTGGTGTTCGTGGGCGTGGGCAAAGGCCGTGCGAGTAGCGGCATTGAGCAGTTTTTGGTGCAGCATGCAAATCTGAAAAGTTTTAGCGGCGTAGATAAGCGCACCGGCGATCACCCGCTGGATTTCCTGCGTGAATACGATGCTGCAACTACGGTTTTCATAAAGAACGAAGCCATACCGGGGAGCGAAATGCCAGTCCCCTACACCACCGCCCTGCAGCTGTTTTTCCGCCTGAGCCACGACAACCACCGGACCACCATCGGCATTACCGGCACCAAGGGTAAAAGCACCACTGCTTCGCTGACGGCAGCCATCCTGGAGCACGCCGATAAGCAGGTAGTGCTGGCCGGGAATATCGGCACATCACCGCTGCCCGCCCTGTCCGCCGCCACACCAGACACAATATTCGTGTTGGAGCTCTCCAGTTATCAGCTCTCGGAACTGTCACTGAGCCCGCACATCTCGGCCTGCATAAACCTGTATAACGACCACACCGACTGGCATGGTTCGCTGGAAAGTTACTGGGAAGCCAAGCACAACATCATGCGTTTTGCCGGTCCGGACGATGTGTTCATATATAACCCGGATTTTGCCGTTATGCAGCAATGGGCAGCGGCAGGCGCCTGCCGGAGCATCGCAATCAACCCGTCGGAAACAATCGACCTGAGCGGAGCTCAGCTCTTCGGAGAACACAACGTACTCAACGCCCTGGTGGCACGCGAGATCGCCCGGCAGTTCGCCGTCGCAGACGAGACCAGCCTGGAAGCAATCCGTGCGTTTACGCCCCTACGGCACCGCATGCAAACTGTCGCTACCAAGCAAACGCGCACTTACATAGACGACGCCATCGGCATGACGCCCGAATCTACCATTGCCAGCATCAAGGCTATTGGCAGCACCATCGGTCCGATCGGCTGCTTGCTGCTCGGCGGGCAGGACCGTGATTATGACTTTACCGAGCTGATGCATGTGGTGGCCGAGCACGATGTGCCATATCTGGTACTGTTCCCCGAAACAGTTGCCAAAATGAGAGCAGCACTGCCCGACGGCTATCACCCGGAAGTGTACGAAACCCAATCCATGGACGATGCGGTGCAGTATGCTGCCGCACATGCTCCGGAACATTCCGTGGTATTACTCAGCACCGCTGCACCCAGTTACCTGCTGTGGAAAGATTTCGAAGATAAAGGCGACCAATTCCGGGCTGCCGTCGCAGCGCTTTAGGCTTTTGGCATGCTTGCGCGGGCCGCACGGATCACGTTATCGAACAGTGCGCAGACGGTCAGCGGACCCACCCCACCCTTTCGAGGTGTGAGTGTCAGATCATCCCGCTCGTATACGTCATCCGCTAAATCGCCGACGGTCTTGCCCTGCTCGCCCGCGACGCCGGCGTCTACCACCACGGCCCGTTCTTTGAGCATGGCTGATGTAATAAGCCCTGCTACACCCGTAGCGGTAATGATGATATCGGCTTGCGAAACGGCGACGGCGATATCCGGCGTTTTGCTATCCACGACGGTTACATCATAACCGGAGCTGATCATAAGTTTTTCAAGCGGCTTGCCCACCAACGTACCATGCCCGACCAGGACGATCTTGCGCCCAGCGCCAAGTTCTACGTTGTAGCCGTTCAGTAACCACAGGATAGCCAGCGCCGTAGCCGGGTCGAACTTGCTAGCTGGAGCCAAGCCATCAACATCCTTTTCGGGCGCTACCAAAGCAAGGATTTCGTCGGTACGCGCGGTATCTGCCAGCGGCAGCTGCACGATGATGCCATGGACGGACTGGTCAGCGTTGAGCTGCGTAATAGTATCTGCAATGGTATCCATCGTTACACGGTGCACATCGACGTCTATCAGTATGTCTGCCCCGTAGCGCTTTTTCATGCGCATATAGACATCGATTGCCGGATGCTCGATGGTAACGACAATGGCAAGCTTAGGGTTTACGCCTAAGCCTTGGCGCAGCCCGCGCACTTCGTGGGCCTGCCGTTCGGTGATAAACGCCGCAAGTTCGGAACCGTTCAATACTCTCATCAGGGTCTATTGTACCAAACCCGAGCCGTAAAATTACGAAATCGGCGAAACGGGTGGCTGTGGTGGCACCGGACCGTTCGACTGGGACGGGTCGTGCGGCACGACCGGTGGGGTAGGTGCGGCAACACGCGCAGCAGGCGAGACCGGTCCCGCAGGCTGGTGCATGAGATGTGGCGGCACGGAGGTGACACCGCCAGCCTGCTGCACCGGCGGATACGGGGTCTGAGCGGTCGCACCTGGGCCCACACCATCAATAGTGTCATTGAATGCATCCTGTATCACCGCCACGCCTATGAACCGGAGGAACCATAGCAGCAGGAACGCCACTGCGGCACTGACATGCCCGTTGGTGTATTCACTCACCGCCTTACAATATTTAAATAACCAGATGAACGGAAACACTATAAGCCCGATGGTTGCGGCGAGCGCTAGCAGAATAGTGATGATGTTGAGTATGACATTACCGTCTTTGTTGGCAGCGCTCAGCAGCACTTCTATGAGCATTATCACGGCAAAAACAGCAACCGGCAGAAAGAGCGTCCAGATGCTTGGCACTTTGGTGCGCGTATTGCGCTCATTCATGGCATTTTTGGTAACGACGAGCCAATACAGATCATAGAGGCCGAATGTAAATATGCTTAGCAGGATGACTACGGCCAGATTTCGTTTCTTCATTATCTATTTCCTTGAGTTAGGTCTGTACGTTGCATGATAGCTGAATGGAGCCCTGCGCACAACTACCGCCGACTGGCAGCTCTTGCCAAAACAGAGGTATTTTGGTAAAATTGTCCCGTTAGTGTTGCGCTATTCATTCGCAATAGTGAGCACGATTCACAATTTGGATACGGGCCAGTAGCTCAGCTGGTTAGAGCACCTGCCTCTTAAGCAGGGTGTCGAGGGTTCAAGTCCCTCCTGGCCCTCCACGAAAAAAGAGTCTGTCGTAAGATAGGCTCTTTTTTCGTGGTTAGCGGGGAGGCTAGAGATCGACCAAATTTCTCCTACCCTTCAAATCTAATTCATTTAAAACTCCTCTTCTTTGATGAATTTTTTGAATGTATAGTAAGCGTATGAACGAAGACCAGGAAACCATTGCCAGGCTAGAAATACTCGAAGACTTATACGAGCTTTATACTAGGTACCCTGATGATAAATTCATCATAGATCGACTAAGCTCGATAACTGCGACATTGTGTTGGCGCTACGATGACGAGATTTTCTTTGATTTGTACGAAGGTATTGACGACAAACCAATGCATGATCATTACAGATTAGGAGTTGAGAGACAGTTGGAACGGCTCAACGAACTGCGACGAATCAGGGATGAGGAGGCCGCCCGTAGCAGCGCGGAACATGCCGCGAGAATAAAAAGATTCAGCGAAGAAGGTTATAAGATTGACGCTTACTATCAACGCATCGTCGAGGGAAAAGTCGTAAGCGGGTCAACCGTAGTTATTTTTAGGGATAAGGACTCCGGGGAACTCGTAGTAGGTACCGGTCCAGAGGAACTCCAGACAGCGCTCTATGAGACACTCAAGGATTTTCGCGCCCAGGCACCGACGCAAGAAAACATGGAACTTGTGGCAAACCACATGCCCGAGCATTTAGGGCAGTTCACCATTCAAAGGAGACGAGTTATCGAAAGTACCGACTGGCTAAATGAAAGATCAAACGGCCAAAACTAGCATCTGTCGTATACTATAGTCAGCAACTAACCCTAACTTAAAGCTATGCCAAAAATTCCAGTATCCATTAGCCAGCTAGCAAAATACGGACTCGACTATGTGAGTCTTATTTCTTGTAGCGGTACACGGAGTAAGCCCGTTAAAACAGATAGGATAGATTCGACCCTACTATCAGTCACTGACCTGGTGTTTAAGAACGAGCAAGAGTCATTCGCACTTGAGCTAGTAACATCTCTGGCAAGCCAATTTGACCCAACCATCCCCGATGAAGATAAATCTGACGAACAACGCATTGCAGAAACTCGTGTAATTCGTGACCGCGAAATTCTAAATAAGATTCAAGAAATCGACACCAAGATAAAGACCGATGAATATACAAAGAGAGTTGTTCTACAAACTGGATTTGTATCATTTGAAGCGAAGCGATTCCAGGATTCTGACTCCAACGATGAGTATGAGAAATACGAAGGGCCTTTGCTGCAGCTCCCTGTAGCATCCATAAACTTCAAATATTCCGCGGAAGGGGTCAACGTGATTATCGACCTGCCAGATAACTACGTTGAGATTTTGAATGGCCCACTGAAAAACTATTTACCCCAGCAGTACTACGATGAAATCTTTACGTTCATTGCTAATGGAGAATCCGAGGGCAAAACAACCCTACCATTAGAAGATGGCTTTGTCGAAGAACTCTGGGCGATAATACGAACACAGCTAGACAGAGCAGATGCGAAGTCAATCGTCACTATGCCATCATTCAACGAAAGTATTGTCGCAATTACGAACAAGACCAACCACTTCCTAGCCGAAGACCTCAAAGCAATCGCGGAACTCAACGACGAAGAACTACTAGAGACTTCACTTGGCAGTTGGGTGTCTGACGAAGACATGAACATTGAACAGGCAGTGTCTGATGATGGCAGTACAGAGATATTCTTCCCATTTGATTACGACAAGTTCCAGCTCAAGGTACTTGGTATCACTGCAAATAAAGCTGTCATTGTAGAAGGACCTCCAGGAACGGGTAAATCACAGACTATTTCAAACTTGTTAGTACATCTTGCTGCTACCGGTAAGCGGGTCTTATTCGCGAGCCAAAAGGACCAAGCTATTCGTGGTGTAAAAGACAAACTCAAAGATCTCGATATACCTTTCCTATACGGGTACATCCCTGATAAAACATCGAAACTCTACACCGAGGAAGACGAGATAGATAGCGCAGCTAATACCTTGCTGGCGCTAAACCGAGAATTCCAGAAAGGTAAAGTTGGTGATTTGAAAGAACCGTTAGAGTTAATAGCCGACCGCTCAAACATCTTTACTGAAAATATTGCTAATGAACGATCCGTCTACGCATTATACGAAGAACGCAGGAGCCTAAGCTATGTTGATTCTTTCTACTCATCCGAAGTTACGCGTGAGTGGTACACCCAAATTCTTGAACTTGAGAAATCTATAACTACGACCGATTCTAAAATAAAGGATTTTGAAAAGGGCCACGAGAAGTTTATTAAAGCAGCGAAGTCTAAATTTGAACACCTAGAAATCGACTATCAGGAAACCGTGGATGCAATGGGCGAGATTCACGATTACTTCAAGGCCAACATGCCGGAGAGGTCTGGCTGGATTGGAAGCAAAGTAAACGAGACTAAGCTACGCAGCGCATTAAAGAAATACGGACGGAACATAATTCAAGAAATCTATGTTGAGTTGGAGAAAGTGCTGTTTTCAGATAATACCAAGTCAGCTCGACTCCAATTACTTGAAAGTCTAGAAGATTACTTCGTTTACGCAAGCGAGGAAGAGATGCTCTCACAGAGTCGCGCTACGGTCAAAGAACTACTTCAGACAAAAAATATCCCTTCGGCAGTCTTAGTCAATTTTAAGAAAGTTATCGAGGAAAAAGGTGGAGAGAGTAAAGTGTTTGGGGACTTGGCACATTATGCAGAAATCTCTGAGAAGATTAACGAAGTTTCTCTCTATTCTGCAAATGAGTTGAACAGAGAGATTAAAGATATTCGCAAGTTCTATCGAACCAATACAACTAACTATGTACGTAACCGAATCCTCACCAGGATCGCTGAAGCCAATGACAGCAAAGACTTGAAAGCTACTCTTGCCCAGGTCGCCAGAAGTCTCACCAAGAGCAAGAAAGCAAATAAGACTTTTGACAGACTCAAGCACAATGAAGATAACTTCAATGCAATGACGAAAGTACTACCTATCTGGATGATGAGCTTAGACGATGTGAGCCGAATCGTGCCGCTGGAAAAGAATGCTTTTGACTATGTAATCATCGACGAAGCTTCGCAGTGTAACTTTGCATATGCGTTCCCTGCTATGTTCCGCGCCGAACATACTATTTTCTTTGGAGACACATTGCAGATGCGCGATGACAACATCATGTTTAAGTCCAATGACCAACTGAATGCAATCGCCAAAAAGCACAGAATTCCTGAGGTATATCAGATCAAAGCCGAGGAAGACACCGTAAAATCCGTAATGGACATTGCACACTTGAACGGCTTCAAAACCACCACGCTTAAGTATCATTATCGTTCCCCTAAGGAATTGATTGGATTTTCTAATGATGCCTTTTATGAGCCAATCGGCCGGAAACTCGAAGCCATTAATGATAATATAGTTCCCTACAAGAATACTGGACGTGTACTGCTAACTCACATTGTCACGCCAATTGAGACCGAAGAGAATTCCGATAAAACAAACATGGCTGAAGTACGAAGAGTTCAAGAGCTTATTGAAGAGATTAGGAGCGACCCGATACTCAAGGATAAATCTATCGCTGTTTTGACCTTTTTTAATGAACAAGCAGAGTTACTCCGCAACGCCATTACGGAACAGGATGTAAAAGTTTCGATTATTGATGGTATCCAGGGCGATGAACGTGACATTGTGATTTACTCCTTTGTTATTAAAGACCCTAGCGACAAAAGACGTTATATCGCTTTGACTGGCGAGGGTGGCGAGATTCGTAAGGACATCGCAGCAGGGCGTGTTAACGTAGCGTTTAGCCGTGCCAAGCTCCAAGTCCATACCGTGACGTCATTAGCTCCTGAGCTTTGGCCTGAAGGCATCTGGATTAAAAAATACCTTGAATACGTTGAGAGGTTTGGAGTTGTAGCCCGACGACACACAAAATCCGTGCAACAATTTGACTCGCACTTTGAGGACCAGGTTTACAGCTGTCTAGCTAAACATCTCGACGCGAACGAATATGCTATTGAAACGCAAACTGAATCGCTGGGTTTCAAGATTGACATGACCATTCATCACAATGGAAAGAAGTTAGCAATCGAATGCGATGGGCCTACACACTTTGAAAGCGGCGACGGACAAGTTTACGTACAGAGCGACTGGGAACGTCAGGGCGCTTTAGAGGCTGCTGGATGGAATTTCTATCGCATTTCGTACTTCGACTGGGTTAGCGACCAAGCTAGCGAACAGAAAGCTCTACATGACTTTATCGCGGAGTACTTCGACGATAACTACAAGGTCAGCACAACAGCTGTGGTTAGGGAACTCGAAAAAGAGACTGTTGCGCCCGAAGACGCCCCTAAGGAAATTTACGTCACCGATTTTTCAGATGAGAAAGTAGATAATGTAACTCCAGTAAAAGCATCGTCCAATCCAAAAGTTGAACAGCCTAGTGCTGCATCGAGCAAGGGATTCAGTGTCAGCACACGAGAAGTGAACCAAGATGCCTTTGGCAATTACTTGAAAGCTCGCGTTTCAAAACCGATTACCATTCGCTACCAATCTACGAAGTCTGGAAGCGCTAAGTACTGGAGAACTTTGGCGCTATCCAATTTTGATGAAACCTATTTCACTGCATTTGATTCCTACGCAGGGATAGACAAAAAATTCCGTCGCGACCGGGTCGTGGAGTTCAAATAAGATATATAGGTGGAATGGCATAACTTGACTATGGCCTCCGAAAATATAAATTATGAAAGTAAATCTGGTTCAACATGAGCCTTATCAATCCTTGGCTAAACTTACCTATAAAAGAGCCTTATATACTCGCAGATGATTTAAGTGTAATTGAGGGGCATAAAAATTTCGTTGGGCTTCGTCTGGATACGATGCCTGAGCCGCTCGTAGGAGGTCTTGATAACGCAAGCGTTGTATTTCTGGCGCTTAATCCCGGTTTCACCGACTCCGATGTTGAAGTTAATATGAAACTACCTAAATTTATCGAAAAATGTAAAGCCAACTTAAATGACCCATTTGGCTCAGAGTTCTATTATTTTACGGGTGATCTAGAAACAACAGGTGGCTACAAATGGTGGAGTGCAAAACTGAAGCCGCTTATTGCAGCAGGCGTTACATACGAATCACTTAAAAGTAAGATGATGATGGTCGAATATTTCCCTTACCATTCTATAAACTACAAGCATATTGATAGGTTTACTCCCTCACAGCTTTACTCATTTGAAATTGTGCGTGAAGCAATACGTAGGGGTAAGACAATTGTAATAATGCGAAGTAAAAACCTTTGGATTGAAGCCATTCCAGAATTGGCTAACTATTCGTATATGACATTGAGTAGTGCGCAAAATGTCATTATATCTCCCAAAAATATTGGTGAGCTTAATTTTAGGGTCCTGCTTTCAGAGTTAAGCTAATCTTCTGATTTTTTTATTATGACGAGAGAAGACTATAAGAGAATATTAATAAGTAAGGGTTTTCGGTTTGAAAAAACCACCTTGGCCTACCCTGGCTGGCGTGGCGACGAGGATGTTTACACGTATAAGCCCAGATATAGCTATACGTTTCGAGTTTTTCGTATTTATAAGGATAAGTCTGACTACGGCTTATATGTTGGCGTCGGAAGCCGATTCAGAGAGCTTGATAGCATTGTAGAACATAACGTAGAGACTGAAAGTAGCAGTAAATCTATTCCATTGTGGACCGATGATTCCTTTGTAGAGCTTATGGGAAAGCTCCCGCCAATGACTACATGACTCGTGTTTAAGCGATAGAAAATCTTATTTTACAGTCACTATCTTCTTGAATTGCAGTTGCGATAGCGTAGACCGTGGGCCTCCACGTATATACAATATGAAAGACCTCAACATGAGGTCTTTTTATTTACAGTAAGGCATTTGATATTGACAAATGATTGCGTTAAGATAACAATAGACTATGTTATGATATACAATCGTTTGGCCGTAGTCCGTACCGACGTAGGCTTATCACGCAAAGAGCTAGCCGAAAAGGTGGATGTTAATGCACAGACAATCGGCTTCATTGAGCGTGGCGATTACTTCCCCAGCCTTGAACTTGCCTTTAAACTGGCCCGTGCTTTGAGTACCGAAGTAACCATCTTATTTTCGGATAAGCCATTACAATCGCTGTATATAACTCACGAAAAGGAGACCGCATGAAAACAATTAAAACACAGCACGTCCTACTGAGTTGTGGCGTATGCTGGATTGCCTATTATGTATCATTACTGATCAACTCTGTTATTTTAAGAAGTAGTACTGAACTATCAAAAGCGATAGCGTTTAATGGCATACTATTTTTGTTAGCAGTTGCCCTGACATCACTTTCTGCGGTTTATCTGGTAGTAAGGTTTGCCCTGGGCATAGTGCGAAACAGTGCAGTTAAAGCACTGTCAGACATCAAAGAAAGTGAGCCTAGAAATGTCGACTAAACAGATGACATCCGAAGAAAATGGCGTAAACAGAAGTAGGCTTACACGGTCAATAGCCATACTTATTATTGTGTGCTTTGGCATCGGGCTCGCACTAGCCGATCACGCTAATTACATTTCACCCTATTCTTCTGATACTAACCGGTTTATCTATGATAATGCAGCATGGGTCTTCATAGTCGCTGAAGGCATACTTGCATACATCCTGAAACGTTTACAAGGTGGAGTTTACTGGTTTAACTGGCTACAACTGAACAGACCCCTGCTCGACGAACGCCAAAAGCATGTTCGCCAAGCCGTATTTGAACGTGCCTATTTAATTTCATTAGTTGTTCTGATTATTGCAGTCACGATTGCCAGCGTACCCATTCAGTACGCAACTACACAGCACACGCCGCAGGGGCCAGTGAGCCAAGGACCAGCTAGCTTTGATATGTGGTCTCGGGTTATTTGGGCGGCTTGTACACTGAACATAGCCCTTCCATCAATACTTGCCTCTTGGCGAAAAGATAGCTAATAAGTAAAAGCGCCCGGAGTTTGATCTGGTAAGACCAGTGACTCCGGGCGTATTCGCATCACATCTGATCAGACCCTGATCAGGATTTACCTGATCTGCTCACATGCCGTGGCGACGGTGACACCGCCCGACACGGCCGAGGCGCAGACGCTGCCGGTCCGCATGTAGGAGTTGAGCGTCTCGGTGTACGAGAGCTGCCTGTAGGCGTAACCCCAGTGCGTGGG
>Ga0247778_1001135_pt1 | contig 14090 bp, 11 predicted proteins | sample UWRJL049202B5_FD_179939 | JGI IMG/M metagenome (GOLD analysis project Ga0247778, IMG submission 179939) | Plant litter microbial communities from Arlington Agricultural Research Station in Wisconsin, United States - UWRJ-L049-202B-5 | ecosystem: Environmental > Terrestrial > Plant litter >... | reverse complement strand
CCTATTCGGATCGCAGGCTTTTGGCAGGGTTGGTAACTGCGGCCTTGAGCGTTTCATAACTTACGGTGATCCAGGCCAGCATCAGGGCGGCCAGGGAAGCGAAAAAGTATACCGTCCAGTCTACCCGGATATGATAGGCAAAGCTCTCCAGCCAGCGATGGATGGCAAACAGAGAGAGAGGGATCGAAATGACGACGGCTACCAGGATAAGGCGGGTAAAACCCGTCGACAGGAGGTAGACGATGTTGAAGGCAGAGGCGCCCAGCACTTTTCTTACGCCGATCTCTTTGGTACGCTGTTCGGCCATAAAGGACGAGAGTCCGTAGAGGCCCAGGCCGGAGATGAATATTCCCAGGAATGCAAAAAGTTTGAAGATGTCGCCAATCTGTCGCTCGCCCTTATACATATTTGCGAGATCCTGATCTATAAAATTGTACGAGAAAGGATAGGCCGGGTTGAGGCCTTTTGTTATTCTTTCCAGCGCTTTGATCGTCTTTTCGGTTGTGCCTGCCTGGGCGCGGACGACGATGGTTCCTCCCCATCTGTTAAGTTTTAACACCAGGGGTTCTATTACTCTGTGGATGGGCTTGAAATTAAAGTCTTTTACGACGCCGATGATAATGCCCCGCTGATCATGGAATTTAAGGGATTTTCCCACCGCTTTGTCGATCGTCATGCCCATGGTCCGGACGGCGGTTTCATTGATGATAAAGTTGTTGGTATCGGCTTTCATCGACGTTGAGAAATTCCGGCCTTTCACCATGGTCATGCCGAATATATCGATGAAGCGCTCGCTGACATCGAGCGAAGGAATGATGGGCTGGGACCGTGGGTCCTTTCCTTCCCATTCTACTTCGACCGTTCCACTTATCAGGTCGACCGGCAATTCGCTGGTAATGGCATATTGGCTGGTCAGTGGGTCCTGCTGTAATTGGGTATGCAGGGCCTGCTGTTTGCTCCAGATCTCACCTTTCATCGGCATGTACAGCAGGTTAGCCTTGGAAAAGCCCATGTTGCGGTCCTGTATGAATTTTAGCTGCCGGTATACGACAATCGTGCCGGCGAGCAATACGATGGAGACAACGAACTGAGTGATCACGAGCGCATTGCGGAAGACCAGGTTCCCGCTGAGTGAGCGGAGGTTTCCTTTCAGCACTTTTACCGGCTGGAACCCGGATAGAAAAAGGGCGGGGTAGCTGCCGGCAACCAGACCGGTCAGCAGCGAGATGCCTGCGAGGGTCAGCAGCAGCCTGCCATCTCCCATGCGGAGCGTTAGCTCTTTCTGGGCCAGCTGATTGAACAATGGCAGTAATGTCCAGACGAGTACGATAGCCAGCAAGAGTGCTAAAAAGGAGATCAGCATGGCTTCTCCGAGAAATTGCCTGATGATCTGTCCGCGGCTTGCTCCTACCACTTTACGCAGGCCTACCTCTTTCGCCCTTCTTGCCGAACGGGCGGTAGCGAGATTCATAAAATTGATGCAGGCGACGATGAGGATAAAGATGGCTACTATAAAAAAGATCTTTACGTATTGTTTGTCGCCGTGGCCGGGTAGGTCCACCTGTAATGAGGGCTGCAGGTGGATGCCGGTAAGGGGCTGGAGCTGGAAGGTGACTTTCAGCCTTTCTTCCCGTGAATGCTGAAGGTAAACCCGGTCCATCTGTTTATCCAGGCTGGCCATTGCCTGAGCGGAGGGGATGAAGCGCTTGTCCAGCTGGACATAGCTGTAGAAGTTGAAGTTATCGTAGGTATTCGTCCTGAGGTCGTTGTCGTCTTTGTAGGCGGAGGACATCGGCAGGATATAGTCGAACTGAAGATGGGAGTTGGAGGGGATATCGGCCAGAATGCCGGTAACAGTGACAAAGGAACCATTGTCCTTCTTAAGTGTATGGCCGAGGGCGCCGGTGGTGCCGAAGTATTTTTTTGCCAGCGAAGCGGTGATCAATATACCGTCATTGCGCTTGAGGGCCGTTTTGCGGTCGCCCTCCACAAGGGGAAAGGAGAAAACATCGAGCAGTGTGGAGTCTGCATAGAAGCCATTCTTCTCTTCGAATTTCCGGTCATTTCCGGCGTCGAACAAGGTCGTGACCTGGTGGCTTAAACGGACGGTGTTCTTAACTTCGGGGATGGCTGCCTGCAGGCCGGATGGCATACCGGCGGGATTGACGGCTGCCTTGAAGCCGGAGGCGTCGCAGGTGATCCGGTAGATCTGATCGGCGTTGGTGTGAAAGCGGTCAAAGCTCAGTTCATGCTGCACCCATAGCAGGATGAGGATGCTGGATGCCATTCCGATGGCGAGGCCAGCAATATTTATGGTCGAATAGGCTTTATGGCGCAGGATGTTGCGGAGGGCGATGCGGAAATAGTTACGTAACATGGGTAGGCAGCTACAAACTGGGTACCACTTTTATAAGCTGTTGGATGTGGGAAGGTTATGTATTGTGGAATTGATGGACTGTACGCTGATGATACATATTGGTGTCCGCAATATGAGGAGTGAGGGCAAAAAAAAGGGCCGGCCTCAAGGCCGGCCCTTTTTTTATCGGGTATTTTTAGAGTGTCTTCAACACGTCATTCATGCTGCGGACGGCCTCGGCGCTCTTGTTGAACAGTGCCTGCTCTTCGGCATTCAGACCAAAATCCAGGATCTTTTCCCAGCCATTCTTTCCGATCGTTACCGGAACACCCAGACAAATATCCTTCTGGCCATATTCGCCATTCAGGGATACGCAGCAGGTGAATAGTTTTTTCTGATCGCGGACGATGGACTCCACCAGCGCGGCGCCGGCGGCACCTGGTGCATACCAGGCGGATGTACCGATCAGTTTGGTCAGGGTAGCTCCACCAACCATGGTGTCGGCAACGATCTGCTTCTGCTGATCTTCGCTGAGGAACTTTGTTACCGGTGCACTGTTCCATGTGGCCAGACGTATCAGGGGGATCATGGTGGTATCGCCATGACCGCCTACGACCACGGCATTCAGGTCGGCGGGGCTGCATCCGAGATGCTGGCTCAGCTGGTACTTGAACCGGGCGCTGTCCAGGGTCCCGCCCATCCCGATGATGCGGTTCTTGGGAAGCCCCGTGGCTGTGAGGGCCAGGTAGGTCATCGTATCCATTGGGTTGGAGATGATGATGATGATGGCGTTCGGGGAATGCTTCAGAATATTCTCTGCGACGCCTTTTACGATGCCGGCATTGGTGCCGATCAGCTCTTCACGGGTCATACCCGGTTTACGGGGAAGACCGGATGTGATCACCACCACATCACTGCCCGCAGTCTTGCTGTAATCATTGGTACTGCCAACGATCCGGGTATCGAAACCCAGCAGGGCAGCGGTCTGGTTCATGTCCTGTGCCTTTCCTTCGGCTAATCCTTCCTTGATATCCAGCAGCACTAATTCTTCAGCGAGTGCCGCCCGGGCGATATTATCGGCACAGGTGGCACCAACGGCGCCAGCGCCTACAACCGTAACTTTCATCAGAAAATATTTAAGTGATAAAATTGTTTGCGAGGGCAAAGGTAGGGGAGGGTGATGAATGTATCAACACTATTCCCCATGCTGATTGTTCTTAAACGCGGTCAGGATGGTATCTATTTTCTGCGTGCCTTCAAAAGTGGTGATCAGGTTGCCATTTTTGTCGTACAGGGCCAGGTAGGGCAGGTTGCGTATCTTATAGAATGGTGCCAGAAAGAATTTCTCGTCGCGGCCCAGCTTGATATTGGGATGTTCGAAGAGACGGTAATGCGTGTTGAATTCCTTCAGCTCATTAAAGGGCTGGTAGGTGGCCATCACGATTTCGATGTCTTTGAATTTCTTAAAGTCAGCGAGGATCGACTCCGTCTCATGCTTGCAATGGTCACAATCGGGACTGAAGAACATGATCAGGGTCTGACGATGTTTTTTGATGTCGTCCTTCGTCAGGTAGGTCGCGCTGTCCAGTTTCAGCAGGTGAAATGGCGGGATCGTGGGGAACCGGAGATAAGGGGCTTGGTCGGCGACCGCGCCGGTCTGCTGGGCGGGCGTCTGCTGGGCCGATAGAAAAAGAACGGATACAAGGGCAAATACTACCAGGAATGCTTTTTTCATCTTACAGATTTCAAAGTTGGTAAACTACGATCAGGCCGTAAAATTAATTCTTTAAACGAATTGGCCACCACAAAAATTTCATTATAAACAACGGAAAATGAAAAAAGTCCCCTTTTTTATTTGTTTATTACGAATTATTCGTAGCTTTACGAAAACTTCGTAGAATATGGAAAAATTAACCAAACAGGAAGAGGAGGCCATCCAGGCGGTCTGGAAGACCGGGGAAGGGAATGTGAAGCTCTTTCTGGAGAACATGGAGGAGCCGCAGCCTCCTTATACCACCCTGGCCTCGACCATCAAGAACCTGGAGAAAAAGGGCTATCTCAGCAGCCGGCTGATCGGCAATGCCTATCTCTACAAGGCCGTGGTGACGGAAGATGAGTACAAGAAGAAATTCATGAACGGTTTTGTAAAGGACTATTTCGACAATTCCTATAAGGAACTGGTGAACTTCTTCGTGGAGGAGAAGAAGTTGAGTACAAAAGAACTGAAGGAGATCATTGCGCTGATCGAAAAATCCGGCGCTTAGTCTGTCACGCATCTCCGGATATCCGGCCTGATCCGGCCGGCATCAATCATGTTTAAATGAATTGTTATGTCTTTACCGATCTTATACCTCGTCAAATTATCCATCAGCCTGGCCATCGTCTGGCTGTTCTACCATTTGCTGCTGCGGAAACTGACCTTCTATAGTCTGAACCGCTGGTACCTGCTGGGCTATTCCCTTTTGGCTTTTCTGATCCCCCTGATCAATATCGATCTCCTTTTGGACCAGGATCCGCAGGTGCAGCCGGTGGTGATAAAGTATATACCGGTGATCGGCCATTATGCTCTTCCTGCCGCGCCCTCCGGTTTTTTTGCAAGGATCCATGCGGGGGACGTCTTCCTGGTACTGGCTGCCGTGGGCTCCCTCTTTCTGATGGCCCGGTTTTTTATCCGCTGGCAGGCCCTGCGAAAGATCCGGCGCCACGCCACCCTGGTCCGGGATGCCGGGATGAGGATATACCAGGTCGATACCGCAATAACGCCCTTCTCCTTCGGGAGCGCTATCTATATCAATGTTCATCAGCATACGGATGAAGAATGGTCGGCGATCATTCAGCATGAAAGAGTGCATGTTCGCCAGCGGCATACCATCGACATCCTGCTGGCTGAATTCATTTGTATGATCAACTGGTATAATCCCTTCACCTGGCTGATCCGTCATGCCATCCGCCAGAACCTGGAATTCATTGCCGACAACAGGGTGGTGAACAGCGGCTGTGACAAAAAGAGCTATCAATATCACCTGCTAAAGGTCGCCGGGCAGTCCCGTTACTGCCTGGCCAATAACTTCAATTTTTCTTCTCTAAAAAAACGCATCATCATGATGAACAAAAACAAGAGTGCCCGTCTCCAGCTGGTCAAATTCCTTTTCATCGTGCCTTTCCTGGCCGTGCTGCTGATCGCCTTCCGGACCGTTTCCGCATCTGCGCCGCCACCCCCGGTATTAACCGCATCCGTGCCCAGGGAAATCCCCGGCAGGATCCTGGTGGATACCCTTCCTAAAAAGGATACCCTTAGGCTTCACCAAAAGAAGGATGCCATGATGAAAAGAGACACCCTGAACCTTCACCAAAGCAAGGACACCCTGCGTCTTTCTCTGCAAAAGGATACGACGGGCTTACCGGTCCCGCTCCGGATCGGCCGCCCATCCAATGCTCTCTTCATCGTGGATGGCGTCGAGGTTTCCAAAGAAAAAAATAATATGAACTTGCTGAACCCGGATGATGTCCAACGGATCGAAGTAATAAAAGATGATGCTGCGCGCGCCATCTATGGCTCCAGGGGAGAGAATGGGGTGATCCTGATCACGACGAAAAAGGCTGCTGCTGCCGGCGAACCTGTGTCCGCTCCATCAGCCACCGGTACGAACGTTCCCCCTCCCCCTGTGCCCGGCGTTCCCGCCCCCGAAGTCACCGTTGTACGTACGGGCGTACCCGTTCAGCCGACCGTCGTTGTTTCCAGGTTTGCATTCGATAGCCTCCATGCGCCGCTATATATCGTCGATGGCGTTGAAAAGACCAGGGAAGAGCTGAACAAGATCGCTCCCGCCAACATCGAAACGATCAATGTATATAAAGATGCCGGGAGCCTGAAGAAATACGGAGAGAAAGGAAAGTATGGCGTTGTCCTCGTCACGATGAAAAAACAGGTCATGATAAGGTAGTCCTGAGGATCCCGGTCCGGAAGGATTCGGTCCGCATCGGCATAGAATTCAAAAAAGGAGGTCATAGCGAAGGCGGGAGTACCCTCCGTCTCCGCACTGTGGGTGCGTCGCGGGGACTGCTGCATTTCGGCATGATGCTGAAAGACGGGGAAAAGCCGCCGAGGTTGTACATCCCGCCCTATATGGGCCCGGAGCCGCCCCTGGTTCCCAGCTATAGCGATGTGCAGGCCGGTCTTCGGGAGACGTTCCGGCAGGCGCCCGGGATAACGAAGATTGCCTTGTAGCTCGCCAGCCATCATTGGAATGGAAGGTCCATAACGGCCTTCCTTTTCCTTTTTAGGAAGTCTTTGCCACCTGCCGATTTTGATGTAGATTTGCCCCCCGCCATTGCGGGTTCTAACTAAAATCAGATATTCAAAAATCGTACAGGATTTATGGCAAGTACATCAGATATCAGTCGTGGTATGATCCTCAAATTGGACGGCAGTCTTTATTCCGTCGTTGAGTTCGGCGAAAATAAAACAGCCCGGGCAGCCGCAAAAGTATGGGCCAAATTGAAAGGGGTGGATAACGCCCGGAGTATCGAAAAGACCTGGAACAGCGGCGACAGCATCTTCCCGGTCCGTGTAGAAAGAAAGGCCTACCAGTACCTGTATAAGGATGATACCGGCTATAATTTCATGGATAATGAAACCTTCGAACAGGTCGCACTGCAGGAACAACTGATCGATGCCCCCCAGTTCCTCAAGGAAGCCCAAGAGGTTTCTGTATTGATCAATACCGAGACGGATGTTCCCATGAGTGTTGAATTACCCGACAAGATCGTCGTCCTGGTCACTTATTCCGAACCCGGCATGAAAGGCGATACGGCAACCCGTACCCTGAAACCGGCCACGATCGAGACCGGCGCTACGGTGAACGTACCGTTGTTTGTGAATGAAGGTGAGTTGATCCGGATCAACACAAAGACCGGTGAATATGTGGAAAGGGTGAAGTAGTTCCCGTTCATTTTGAAATGTAATATATTCCCTTTATTGTCAGACCGTTGAAATTTTAAATATCATCGGTGTTTTTGGGTATATTTAGCTTTAATCCCTATTTTAGCCGCCCAAATTAAACTGTAAATTCAGTCATATGGATTTTAAACAGATTCAGGAATTGATCAAAATGATCAACAAGTCAAATATCGGAGAGGTGAGTATCGAGGAGAAAGGCTTTAAATTGACTATCAAGCAAAAAGAAGAACCCGCGATCCAGCAACTGATCGCAGCTCCTATGCAGGCCCAGCCAATGGCGGCCATGGCGACGGCTCCGGCCGCTGCTCTGCCCCCAGCATCCGGTACTGCTGACAAGGCTGGCAAAGGCGCTGAGGCTCCTGCGGGGAACACTGTCACTATAAAGAGTCCGATGATCGGTACTTTCTACCGGAGTCCCTCTCCGGATAAGCCTTCTTTCGTCAACGTGGGTGATGATGTCGAACCTGGAAAGGTGGTCTGTATCATCGAAGCCATGAAACTTTTCAATGAGATCGAAAGTGAAGTCAAAGGCAGGATCATAAAAGTACTCGTCGAAGATGCTTCTCCTGTGGAATATGACCAGCCTTTGTTCCTGGTAGAACCCTAGTGGCCTCCGCGGCCCCTGCCTACCTGCCTGCATGATTGATCACAAAATTCACATGTGAATGTTTAAAAAGATACTGATTGCCAACAGAGGAGAGATCGCCCTCCGGGTCATTCGTACCTGTCGCGAGATGGGTATCAAAACCGTAGCGGTCTACTCCACGGCAGACAAGGATAGCCTGCATGTACGCTTCGCCGATGAGGCGGTATGTATTGGCAAACCGGCGAGCTTTGACTCTTACCTCAACATCCCTCATATCATGGCTGCCGCAGAGATCACCAATGCGGATGCTATTCACCCTGGTTACGGATTCCTTGCTGAGAATGCCCGGTTCGCAGAGATCTGCGGCGAGCATGGGATCAAATTTATCGGCCCGACTCCTGCGATGATCAACTCCATGGGTGATAAGATCACCGCAAAGGATACCATGATCAAGGCCGGCGTGCCGGTTGTCCCCGGCGGCGGCGGATTATTGGAAAGCGTGGAAGAGGCTAAAGGCCTTGCAAAAGAAATAGGCTACCCCGTTATTCTCAAGGCTACGGCCGGCGGCGGCGGAAAGGGTATGCGTGTGGTATGGGAAGACTCTGAAATGGAGAAGGCCTACACTACCGCCAAGACTGAGGCTGGCGCCTCTTTCAAGAATGACGGCGTCTACATGGAGAAATTCGTGGAAGAACCCCGTCATATCGAGATCCAGGTGGCCGGTGACCAGTATGGGAAGGTCTGTCACCTCAGCGAAAGGGATTGTTCGATCCAGCGCCGTCACCAGAAGCTGGTGGAAGAATCTCCCTCGCCCTTTATGACCGAAGAACTGCGCAGACGCATGGGCGATGCGGCCATCAAGGCAGCCTCCGCGATCAACTATGAGAGCGTGGGTACCATCGAGTTCCTGGTCGACAAGCACCGTAATTTCTACTTCATGGAGATGAACACCCGTATCCAGGTAGAACATTGCGTGACGGAAGAAGTCGTGAATTTCGACCTCATCAAAGAACAGATAAAGATAGCGGCCGGAGATCCTATCAGCGGCCTGAATTACGAGCCCCAGGGGCATGCCATCGAATGCCGCATCAACGCAGAAGACCCCTATAATGATTTCAGGCCCTCGCCCGGAAGGATTACCGTCCTTCACCAGCCCGGCGGCCATGGGATCCGGGTGGATTCGCATGCATACGCAGGCTATACCATTCCTCCTTATTACGATAGCATGATCGCCAAGATCATCGCGGTCGCCCGTACCCGGGAAGAAGCGATCAATACCATGCATCGTGCGCTGAGCGAATACGTCATAGAAGGGATCAAGACGACCATTCCCTTCCATCTTCAGCTGATGAAGGACGAAAGATTCCGCAGCGGTGATTTCAACACTAAGTTCCTGGAAGGGTTCAAAATGGTGTAACCGTTTCGGGTTTCTTGTTGGGGGACTTTTAACGAGAAACCCTGGACTAGAAACCAGAAACCAGATTTTCTACCCGGTCGGCCGCTCCATAATAGCCCGCGATCTTACGGATAACGGATTCCACGAGGGCGTCCGGGCAACTTGCCCCGCTGCTCACGAGGATGCGTAACGGCGATCCCAAAGGCAGCCAGTCCCTGGTGGACAATTCTTTTTTATCATGAAAATTATAATGCAGGATCTCCTGCGGAGAGTGGATCTTTTCTTCCGAGCTGATGAAATAGGTCGGAAGTTTTTCCTCGCAGAGTTCGACGAGATGGGAGGTATTGGAGGAGTTATAGCCGCCCACGACAATCGCCAGATCGGCAGGCGTGCCGAGCAGGCCCATCACGGCTGACTGGTTGTCCAGGGTTGCATAGCAGAGTGTATCGCGGGTATCAGCGAAGCGTTCGCCCACGTTGGAATCCGTCAGCTGGTATTTTTCGATCATCGTTTGTTTCAGAAAATCGGCGATGGCCTGGGTATCGCTGGCCAGCATAGTGGTCTGGTTGACGACCCCGATCCGCTGCAGGTCTCTTTCCACCTGGAATCCCTCGCTGTATTGCCCCTTAAAGGCTGCCGCGAAACCTTCCGGGGGCAGGTCCCCCCTGATATATTCCGCCAGTACCTTTGCCTCCTGCATATCTTTTACCACTACGGTTGCTGTATCTGCGGCGGCGTGGGAAAAGGTGGCGCGGGTCTCTTCATGTCCCGGCTTGCCATGGACGATGATGGTGTAATCTTTCTGTGCGATCTGCGAAGACCGGTTCCATACCTTTTCCACGAAGGGGCAGGTGGTATTGTATTTTTCCGTGGCGATCCCGATGGCGCGCAATTTTTCCTCGATCTCCAGGGTGGTGCCAAAGGCGGGAATGATGACGATATCATCGCCGTGGAGGGACTCGAAGGGAATCAGCTGGCGGCCATAAGTATCCTGCAGGAACCGGACGCCCCTGGATTGCAGGTCGGCATTCACCTGGGGATTGTGGATCATCTCGCTGAGCAAAAAGATACGGCGGCCGGGATTCTCCTCGATGGTACGGAATGAGATCTCTATGGCATTTTCGACACCATAACAAAAACCGAAATGACGGGCCAGGTAAATATGCAGGTTTCCCAGGTCCAGCAGGGTGGGCGTAAAATCCTTCTTCATTTTGTCCTGCTGGCGGCGACGGTTCTTTACCGCCGTGATCAGGGGACTCCGATAGATGATGGGAACGTTGAAGGTCTTCATAACATGGTGGAGCAAAGGTACAAACTTGTGTGTTGGGAAAGAGAATATATATTAACTTCCCGCCTGAAGCAAACGATCGATCCTCTATGAGTGCTCCATTTCATCGTGCAGGCTGGGTAGCCGCCTCCAATATTTATGAAGTTAACCTGCGACAGTATACCCGGGAAGGGACCTTTGGCGCCTTTGCCCGCCACCTGCCCCGTCTCCGTGACATGGGCATTGAGATCCTCTGGTTTATGCCGATCACCCCCATCAGCCTGGAAAAAAGAAAGGGAGACCTGGGCAGCTATTATGCCTGTTCCGATTATACCGCGACCAATCCCGAATTTGGGACCCTGGCCGATTTCCGGCAGTTGGTGGATGATGCCCATGCCCTGGGTTTTAAGATTATCATCGACTGGGTAGCCAATCATACGGGATGGGACCACCGCTGGACCCGGGAACACCCCGATTTTTACCGTAAGAACCAGGATGGTCAATTTTACGAGGCCCATGGCTGGGAAGATGTCATCGACCTGAACTTTGACAATGGTGACCTGCGCAGGGCCATGATCGACGCGATGGCCTTCTGGCTGCGGGAATGCAATATCGATGGTTTCCGTTGTGATATGGCCATGCTGGTGCCCCTTGAATTCTGGCGGGAGGCCCGTACCCAGCTGGATATGGGCAGGGAGCTCTTTTGGCTGGCCGAATGCGAGGAGATCGCCTATCATGAGGTCTTCGATACGAGTTATGCCTGGAAGTTCCTCCATAAGATGGAGGCCGTCTGGCGCAGGGAATCCGGCCTGGACGGACTCGACGAGGTCCTGCAGTATTATGCCACGATGTTCCCGACGGACGCAACCCGCGCCCTGTTCACCAGCAACCACGACGAGAATTCACATAGCGGCAGCGAGTATGAAAGGATGGGGGATATGGCCCGCGCCTTTTCCGTGCTTTGCTGCACCTGGCCTGGGATCCCCCTGATCTACAGCGGGCAGGAGCTGCCGAATCTCCGGCGGCTGCGTTTCTTCGAGAAGGATTGTATCGAATGGAGGGAAGGGGCAGACGGGAACGATCCCGCGGCCTGGGCAGCCGGCTGCGAGCTGCATCATTTTTATAAGACTTTGCTGGCCCTCCGGGGTCGCAATCGCGCCTTGTGCAGCGGAGATCCCGAGGCGACCAGCCATCGCCTGCACGTTACTACGGGTGACCGTTGCTGGGCCTTTTTACGCCGGAATGGGGATCAGGAGGTTCTGGTGCTCCTGAATTTTTCGGCAGGTCCGCTGGTCGTTGCATCGGCGGAACTCTTGCTGAAGGGCACCTTTGCAGATGTTTTTTCGGGGGTGACCTATGATCTTGCAGCCGGGCCGGACATCGAGCTGGCAGCCTGGGGTTATTTAGTACTGGAAAAAAAATAGGGCCGGCTACGTTTGCATACAGCCAGCCCGGGAAAAAATAAGGGGCTGCATTTGATGCAACCCCTTTGAAATATTTTGATGCGTGCGATTACTCGCCTCCTGAAATTTTCAACGGATAAGTATAGACGCCTTCGTAGCCGGAGAAGACACCTTCTAATTTAACGGTGCCGGTAGCCTTTTCCAGGATAGCCTTGAGCTCGTCCACCGACTTCACTTCCTGTCCGTTCGCTTTCAGGATAATGAATCCTTCCTGGATCCTGGATTTATCCATCAGCCCGTTCTCGGTAACGGATTTTACGATCACTCCGCCCTTGACGTCCAGGCTGGTCGCATCCTTTTTGGAAACGGTCTGCAGCACAGCTCCCAGCCGGTCCAGTACAGATGTCTTTACCACGGAGGTTGTACCGGAATTATTGCGCAATACGATGGGGACGGTGAATTCTTTTCCTTCCCTGCGGTAGGTTAGCTGGATCTTTTCGCCGGGGCTGAAGGTTGCGATCTGTCCCACCATTTCAGCACCTGTGGCAACGGGTATGCCGTTGATTTTGGTGATCAGATCACCCTTTACAAGGCCTGCATGAGAGGCTGCGCCGTCGGGAGTGACATCCATGACATAGACGCCCTCACCTTCCTTGATACCGGCCTCTCTTTTCTGGTCCTCGCTCATATTATCCCTTGGATACTGGATCCCCAGGTAGGCACGTTGCGGCGTACCGAATTTCATGATATCGTTGACGATCTTCTTTACCATGTTCACGGGGATGGTAAAGGAATAGCCCGCATAGGAACCCGTGGGGGAGGCGATGGCTGAATTGATGCCGATCAGCTGTCCCTGGGGATTGATGAGGGGGCCGCCGCTATTGCCCGGGTTGACGGCGGCATCCGTCTGGATAAAGGATTCGATGGGACTCTGGCTCTGGCGCCTGTTGATGTCCAGGGTCCGGCCCTTGGCGCTGACGATACCTGCGGTCACGGTCGTTTCCAGGGTGAGGGGATAGCCGACTGCCAGCACCCACTGGCCGACTTTTATGTCGTCAGAATTACCATAGAGCAGAAATGGCAGGCCCTGTGCGTCGATCTTGACAACGGCCAGGTCAGTGCTGGGATCCGCGCCGACGACCTTGGCCTTAAAGGATCTGCGGTTGCTGAGGGTGACGGTCACTTCATCCGCGCCGTCGACCACGTGGTTATTGGTAACGATGTATCCATCATTGCTGATGATGACGCCGGAACCCGAGGCCATTTCCGGCATGGAACGCATGCCGTTGCCATTTCCGAAGAAGTCATCAGGATCGATCCCGAAAAGATCGGAGAATGGGTTCCGTTTGGGTAGGTTATTGCTCACCGTGCGAACGGTCTTGGTCTTGATATGAACGGTTGCAGGGATGGCTGCGCTGGCAGCGTCAGAGAAATCTACCGGTCCCGCGCCACCCTTGTTCTCGCCGTCAAAAAATTTGGCGTAGTTGGCAGGGATCTTACCCGAATCCTGCGAATACAGATACGTCGTCTTTCCACCTGCCACATGATTATAGCCCCACATGGTAGCAACAGCGGTCGAAGCACTGATCAGAATAACAGCTACTACTTGTTTTGCTTTCATAAATTATAATCCTTTTTTAAATTTTGTTAATGGACTTTTTTCAAATTGCGTGCCTGTTGGATAACAAAATAACGTCAAGGTTTAGATTCTGTTCCTACCGACAGTTCAGTTTAACAAATAATTTACTAAGACCTTCGTAGATCGATTATGCTAAAACTGCCGGACTGCCTCATTTTCAACGAAAAACGAATGTGGTCAGTATAAATTTACAAAAGAAAACCGGTATGAGAAGGAAAATCCGGGACAGGAAAAACCGGCAGTCAGGGGCTGACAATGGTGCAGGGAAACCGCAAAAATTGCAGGGAGTCGGGCGCCTCCGGGGCGCCCGACCCATCTTGCTGTACGGCAGTTCACAAACTACTTAAAAAGGCCATCGTATCCACCCCATCCGCGTAGTCAGTGAGTTCCGGCCGCTGGGCCTTCCCGAATGGGATGGGAGCCTGCCCCACCACGCACTGAATGTCCGGGTTCCCCACCAATGCAGCAGCCGGGTCACTACCG
>Ga0247778_1001134_pt1 | contig 14094 bp, 18 predicted proteins | sample UWRJL049202B5_FD_179939 | JGI IMG/M metagenome (GOLD analysis project Ga0247778, IMG submission 179939) | Plant litter microbial communities from Arlington Agricultural Research Station in Wisconsin, United States - UWRJ-L049-202B-5 | ecosystem: Environmental > Terrestrial > Plant litter >... | reverse complement strand
GTTGGCTGCTGTGTTGGGGGTGAGGCGGAGGGCGAGTTCGGGGGCTACGAGGGCTGCTGCTCCGGAGGGGGTTTCGATTACGGGGGCGGCTTTGGAGCGTTGGGAGGAGGCGAAGCGTTCGCGGTCTAGGGAGCCCATGGGTTGTTTGTTTTGTGCGCGTTGGGCTTTTTCTTGTTCGTATTTTTCGCCGCCTTTGAGCGTTTCGATTTTCATGTTGCGCCATTCTTGCAGTTGAGTTATAGCTTGGCGGAGGTTGTGCTCGCGGATTAGGCCGTCACAGAGGGATTCAAAGTCGTCTTTGTTCATCATGCGGGCGAAGGGTTTGGCTTTGGTCAGGATGTCTCGTTCTTCTTTTGTGCGCTTCTTGTCGAGGGCGGCGTTTTTGCGGTATTCGAGGAGGTTGTGCTCGAAGATTACTTTCTTTCTCTCGGCTCGTTGCGTTAGGCGGGCGTTGTAGACATCCATAACTGTCATCTTGAGCTCCATCTCTGGTTCCAGCTCGCCCGTTCGAGGATTGACTCCATCCCCAGGGTCAAACTGCATGAGCTGAACTGCCTCTTCTGCCTCGTTCGCATACTCCGTCTCGAACTCCAAACGCCCTGGCATATATCCTTGGACCTCGTGACATGCTGGTACACTCGCCGTGGGCTTCTTCTTAGACTGGACTGGGGGCGCATTTTTCTGTTTTTCTTTCCGGTCTTCTATCCTGCGCTTCTTAAGAGCCTGGAATTGTTCTCGAGGAACTTGATTGAGCAAGTCTAGATCTTGAGGACTCGCGCGTGCCGGTAACGGGAATTTGGGGCTGTTCACATAGGTATCGATATAGTGCTTTGCAACTTCGTCCTTGTCTCTGTATCCTCCGATGTGATCTGCTATATCTGCCCAGGATCCAAGCCCATATATTTCACATCCTTCCAAGAGCAAAAGTTCCTCATCGGCGCCCCAGTCCTTGTCGTATATTGGAACGGAATTCTGCTCTATAACGTTGAATGGATGCGTAGGAGGGTGGTGGTTGCCGTTGAACTCGCCATTCTTGAAGCATTCCACGCAGAGATCATACTCGTTGCAGGCGCTATGAGCGCATCGAATTCGGACCTATAGGAGAGCGTCAAACTCGGATGCGCCTAGGGGAAATATGGCAATATAACTTACGGTATTGGTAATGTCAGCGGAGCAGATCTCGCAGACGTACTTGACTCCTCCTTCACCGCCCCGAGTCGCAGTCTTCTTGCGGATGACGCCCATGCTGCTATTGTTGTTGAGGTGGGGGAGAACCTCGTTCTGTTCCCCTTGCTTACTTGCCTCCTATATGGAGCGCATACGGCCCCTGGCCCTCGGTGCCCTCTCAAAATGTGCGCTTCAATCTTGTATGGCAAAAGCGAGCTGTAGGGCGCGTATGGTAGGAGTGGCGTCGTAGAAGAACGTATCGGGATTGAGGCTGAGGCTGGGATTGCTTTGGTGTTGATGTTGATCGTGGTGCTTGCCTCCCCGGATTCTGACACCTGCCTTGGTCGGAGCGGCTAAACGCCGATTGGTTGGTTTTACAAGTGGAGTAACCAGTAACCAGAACAACTTGAAGTTCCTCGTCCTCGTCTTCATCTGAATATTAAGGTGATTGCATTTTATTTGGCTTTATTGATAGACTAAAGCAGATGTAGATACGCCATGGATTTGGAAGGAAGGCCAACGCAGACAAAAATGAAGAGCCATTATATTGGATCTACATTTACATGCAACCCTGCTGCACGAAGGATTGTACTAGACACTTTCCTGCATGCTGCGGGCACGCCTTTAGGATTCCTTTTATGAAGATGAATTGAGGGAGATTTAATAAAAACGCCATGATAGAATGGCTTTGTCAAACAAATAATGGGTTTATGCCGATTACAATTACTCAAAACCGGGAAGTCAAAGGTGGGAAATGACGATATGCTATCAAATGTATATAACCCCTCACTGGACAATAACCAGCAATCATATTATTTCAACAATTCAGAAACTTTTCTTGTGAAAAACCGAACAAGATTCACATTTTGGCTTGGTATTCCTCTCACATTTCTTATCAACTCCCCCCTCATCACATGATACTGTAGGATTTAGCTTCCTGACAACCCAGCCTTTCTCCGAGCGAAACGGCAGACCCTGAAAGCTGGAGGCTGAGCCACAACGTAGTACCATCCCTTTTGCCTCCGACTCGTAATTTATTCAAAAGGCGCCCCTGACCATAGCAGGATCCTTCCATCGTATCGCATTGTACCCTTGTATTTACAAACGAACACATATCAAAAGCCTCAAGAATTAGACTTCCGAGCCGCCGGCATTTGACAGTACTGCAACCGTTGTTGACCGCATACTTTTGGCGGGGCAGCGTCGCTACGATTCCTGGTTCACCGCACCACGACAAGGAACCGCAACCGCACCAGCTGCTTGGGCGATTACCAACATCTTATCACCTCCAACCTCGTGTTCCTCCATTCTCACCCCTTTACACGACTACAGCAATATGTCTTGGAAATTGACCAAGAGTGAGTCCAGCTCCATCTCTGAATATCCGTCTTGTCGCGAGCTTCTCGGCCACTGTCCATGTCTGTGGAACAGTACGAATGTGGCTGCGAGATCGCAAGAGTTCAATATCCATTGCTCCTTAGAACTTCAGAGTACTGACACATTTACCTCTAGAGCTCAAGGAGACGCATCTTGGTCCCCTTGCCAATACCTTTTCACGCTCCCCTTCGACGTCGACCATTATCGGGGATACGGCGAAAGATGAGAAAGCAAGCATAACCAGCACTACCACGAGCACCTCCACACCTACGAATGACAATGGCATAGGTATATTTGAATCATTGCAAAGACCTGAACCCTCAGTACTGACAAGTCTAGCTGCCTCCGAAGCCATCGCAACACAACCCCCCGCACCGCCTCGACCTGGTATCCTGATTGTGACCTTACACGAAGGCGCTGGCTTCTCCCTCCCAGACCAGTACAAAAACACATTTAGTACACATCAACAAAACTCCCTCTCACAAGGTAATGGATTCGGCGTGGCTGGATCTGTCCGACCCGGCTCGTCCCAACAACAGGGAAGTATGGCAGGGTCGTATGCGAACAACCCGCGACCGCAGACTTCAGGAGGCGGATTCGGGGCAGTACCTACAAACCACGGCAGAATCTCATCCAAATACCTACCCTACGCCCTTTTGGATTTCGATAAGCTGCAGGTATTTGTGAACTCGGTTGCAGGATCCCCAGAGAACCCGCTCTGGGCTGGCGATAATACCGCATACAAATTCGATGTTTCTCGAGCGACTGATCTTTCAGTCACCCTCTATCTACGGAATCCAAATGCTCCTCCTGGATCTGGTCGAAGTCAAGATATTTTTCTCGGTACCTCCAAACTTACCCCCCGATTCGAAGAAGCCCATAAATACGTGGAGGACCCGAAATTGAGCAAAAAGGACAAAGAGAAGGCATACGCAGACTGGTTGGCTAAGGAAAAGACTCTGGGTATGGCCGGCACGGAATGGGTGGATGTGACATTTGGTACCGGCAAGATTCGTCTCGGCGTCGAATATATCGAGAACAGAACCAGATCTTTGAAGATTGAAGATTTTGATCTGTTGAAGGTTGTTGGGAAGGGAAGCTTTGGAAAGGTCATGCAGGTGAAGAAGAAGGATACCCAACGGATATACGCCCTGAAGACGATCCGAAAAGCCCATATCATTTCACGGTCAGAAGTCGCACATACATTGGCAGAGCGTTCGGTTCTTTCTCAAATCAACAACCCATTCATCGTACCTCTCAAATTTACCTTCCAGTCACCCGAGAAGCTGTACTTTGTTTTGGCGTTTGTCAACGGAGGAGAATTATTCCATCATCTCCAAAAGGAGCAACGATTCGACATTAATCGATCACGATTCTATACTGCAGAGCTTCTCTGCGCCCTGGAATGTCTACACGGCTTCAACGTCATCTACCGAGATTTGAAGCCCGAGAATATTCTTCTCGACTACTCTGGACACATTGCTCTCTGCGATTTTGGTCTCTGTAAATTGGATATGAAGGATGACGACCGCACGAACACGTTCTGTGGTACCCCAGAATACCTCGCACCGGAACTGTTGTTGGGCCAAGGCTATACGAAGACGGTGGACTGGTGGACTCTTGGCGTTCTCCTTTACGAGATGTTGACTGGTTTGCCACCCTTCTACGATGAGAACACGAACGAGATGTACCGAAAGATCTTGTCCGAACCACTTCACTTCCCTGGTCCCGAAGTTGTCCCCCCGTCCGCCAAGGATCTTTTGACGAAACTCCTAAACCGCAAGCCAGATCAACGATTAGGAGCAAATGGCGCTTCCGAAATCAAAGCTCACCCCTTCTTCCACAGCATTGACTGGCGGAAGCTATTGCAACGGAAATACGAGCCAACCTTCAAGCCGAATGTGGTATGTATAATTGATCCCCCGTAACATGATTTAATGCTGACATGCCTTAAGACCGACGCTTTGGATACCAAGAACTTTGACAAGGAGTTCACTCAAGAGGCCCCCACCGATTCTTATGTTGATGGGCCCATGCTATCACAGACCATGCAACAACAGTTCACAGGCTGGTCCTACAACAGACCTGTTGCTGGACTCGGGGATGGAGGTGGTAGTATCAAGGACCCGTCCGTAATCGGCAGCGTCCAAGACAGATGAGCAGCTCGCTCCATCACCACCCACGACAGTCACGACGGCACGAGAATTTAAGGAAACGAAAACGAAAACGGAGTTGAGCAAGCATTGCACGTGGTACGAAACCTAAGACTGTTCCGTGCTTTGCATTCGTCGGATCTGCAAGGCGACTAGGACTTCCATGTAGCAGGAGTGTTTCAGAACGGAGAGCGAGTCCAATGTGCTTTTTTGATTGTTCTTCATTCATGAATTAAGGCGTTTGACTTGGGATTCATTGTGGTATTTGCGCGGCGGCTGGCAGGTTTAACCTTCCTATCCTACATTTCATCATGGAATTCCCGGCCTGGTTGCTATGCGAAGCAAAAATCGATTACATAGAGTTGAGAAAGAAAGTGAAAAATACGTCCCCATTTCGCCCCCCTTCCCGTTTTTATGAATAAGTGGCTTGCATGAACTATTTGAGCTTGATAGATCTAAATCATTCGGAGTTTGCTCTTATTTGTGGATTTAGTGTTACTAAGTAGTTTCCGTGGAAAAATTGATGTATGATGCTCAGTAATCGGAGGGGTCTCGCCCTCGTCCTGGTGATTTTGCCGGAGAAGGCAGCTGTGAGACGAGACGGCGCTAGAAGTGGGATGCTGGGGAAACGTCATAAACGATTTGCTGGCTCGCATTCTGCTACATTCTGCTACGTAAACCCCACCAACAGTACTTCTACTTCTCAACTGTTCAAAAGCACTGGAAAATCTTTGATAGATACAGGATATCTTAATTGACAGGTATGTGGTTTTTTCATTTCGAGAGTGCGTGGTGAGGATGCTGTTGGGACTCGGCTGCTGCGGGGTTGTTTTTTGTTGATGTGATGGGATGATTTCTTTCCTTCCCCGATCGGACCGGAGCACCTTGCTGTCAAAGCCAGATTGAATTGGGACCATAAAGCTTTTGTTAACCATTGAATTCCGACTTCGCAGATCCAACCTCTCACCGTCTTTAGCAAACCTCAAGAAACATCTCCGGAGACGCAGACGCAGGTACGCAAAAAGCAAACCCCAAACAAGCTATCTCCGCCATTCTCCCATCTACAACTACAACCTCACCCCCTCTAACAAACCATCCACCAGCAGACCATCCCAAAATGACGCACGCCGACAAACTCCCTTCCTGGAGCGCCCTCCAATCACACCATGACACCGTCGGGCGCTCCTTCGTCCTGAAAGACGAATTCAAAAAAGACCCTGCACGCTTCACGAAATTCTCGCACACATTCGCCAACAGCGCCGACAACACCGAGATCCTGTTCGATTTCAGCAAGAATTTGATTAATGAGGAGACTGTTAAGCTGTTGGTGCAGATTGCGAAGGAGAGTGGGTTGGAGGAGTTGAGGGATCGGATGTTCAAGGGGGAGAAGATTAATTTTACGGAGGAGAGGGCGGTGTTGCATGCTGCGTTGAGGAATGTGGGGGATGATGCGAAGGGGATTGAGGTTGATGGGGTGGATGTTATGCCGGGGGTTAAGAAGGAGTTGGAGCATATGAGGGAGTTTAGTGAGAAGGTTAGGAGTGGGGAGTGGAAGGGGTTTACGGGGAAGCCGTTGACTACTATTATTAATATTGGGATTGGTGGGTCTGATCTGTGAGTTTGACCTATCCAATTCTTCTGGGACTCATGCTGATGGGGGTGGTTTAGTGGTCCTGTTATGGTTACGGAGGCGCTGAAGTTCTATGGCGACCGCAAGCAGACTCTCCATTTTGTCTCCAACATCGATGGAACACATATGGCAGAGGCTCTCCGCGATTCGGATCCAGAGACTACGCTGTTCTTGGTTGCGTCTAAAACCTTCACTACTGCTGAGACAACTACCAATGCCCAGTCTGCGAAGACTTGGTTCTTGGAGAAGACTGATAACAAGGGAGATATCGCCAAGCACTTTGTTGCTCTCTCTACCAACGAGAGCGAGGTCACCAAGTTCGGTATTGATGCTAAGAACATGTTTGGATTTGAGAGCTGGGTTGGTGGCCGATACTCTGTATGGTCTGCTATTGGTCTCAGTGTTGCTATCCACATTGGATATGACAACTTCCATCAGTTCTTGAGCGGTGCTTACGCTATGGACAAGCATTTCCGGGAGACTCCTCTTGAGAAGAACATTCCTGTTCTTGGTGGTCTTTTGAGTGTTTGGTACTCTGACTTCTTTGGTGCTCAGACTCACCTGGTCTCACCGTAAGCTCCCTATACGTATTCTCAGTACCCAACTCTAACATCAGCAGATTCGACCAATACCTGCACCGCTTCCCCGCCTACCTCCAACAACTCTCCATGGAATCCAACGGCAAAGCAGTCGCCCGCGATGGCCAGTTCGTAAAGTACACCACGGGCCCAATCCTCTTCGGTGAACCAGCAACCAACGCCCAGCACTCCTTCTACCAACTGCTACACCAAGGCACCAAGCTCATCCCCACGGATTTCATTCTCGCCGCCGAATCCCACAACCCGATCGACAACAACAAGCACCAAAAGATGCTCGCGTCCAACTTCTTCGCTCAGGCTGAAGCCCTAATGGTCGGCAAAGGCGAAGAACAACTCAAAGCGGAGAAAACGCCCGACGCGCTCATGAAACACAAGACGTTCCTCGGAAACCGACCTACGACATCCATCCTTGCGCAGAAAATCACGCCTGGTACGCTGGGAGCGCTGATTGTGTATTATGAGCACTTGACGTTTACGGAGGGCGCGGTGTGGAATATTAATTCGTTTGATCAGTGGGGTGTGGAGCTGGGTAAGAGTTTGGCGAAGAAAATTCAGGCGGAGCTTGATGAGCCGGGGATGCCGGGGGGGCATGATGCTAGTACGGGGGGGTTGATTGCGGCTTTTAAGAAGAAGGCTGGGTTGGAGTGACTTGGATTGAGAAGTAAGATTTGAGGGGAGGGATAAAAGTGAAAAGGAAATTGAGGATTTGATTGATTGATGGCTTTACGTTTATAGAAGAAATGAAATGAAATTGCCACTTGACCTATCACTGTCCCTTTGAAATTGTCAGATAATAAATTCTTGGAAGTGAAATAGAAAAAGTGTAGGAGAGAAAATATAAGGGGACCGTCAGCCTCGTCAGCACGTGCGTCAGCCTCGGCGCCACTTGGCAACGACTCGTCTCGTCGCGATCCTAAAAAAGTGTCCAGATTACTCCAACGACAATCCCTTCTCCCAAATCAGCGCTTCACCGTCTGCGCTCATGAAATCCACGGGTATATGAGCTGAACGGAAAGGAAAGGAAAGATGGCGCGCGGAAGTTGGATTGCTGCGATATTGGGGAGTGCTTTGTTGGGGATCGGGGTGAGGGCAGAGGAACATAGTAAGATTCCGTTGCCGAGTTATCATTATGGGGCTGCGATTCCGGTTAGTTGTTTGAATAGGAGCATGTGAGTTTTGTTTTTCTTTCTGTGTTTGGGTTGAATGCGAGAGGATTGGGATTGGGGAATGGGGAGTGGGAGTGGGAGTGGGAGTGGGAGTGGGAGTGGAAGTGGGAAAGAAGCTGATGGGGAACAGTGATACGGGCGAGCATATTTCCAATGAGAAGAATGAGTTGGAATATATACCGTTTCCTACCTGCAATGAGACGGGGAAGCCGCTGGAATTGCAGTATGGAATTGAAGAAGGTACGTCGTTTCCCGCCCTCAATCGAAAAAGAGAGGGAAGGGAAAAAGCTGACATCCAGAAACACAGAACTCAATTGCACAATCCCCTTCATAACAGACCCCTTCTTCCACCTCCTCGAATTCTACATTCACAACGACGCCCCCCTCTCCTGCCGCATCCCCTCTCGTCCCCCACCCATCCACCACGCCGGCCACACCCCGCCACCCCAAGAATACGTACCCCTGATCTTCGCTCTAGCCGGGACATTACAACTCTCGCACTTACATATCTCGACCCATTTGAATATCCTCTTACATAGCACGCCCAAACACCACGTCCACCACCACGACAGCGGCGTCATCGATTCCGGCGCCGCTTATTCTACTTCGCCCCTCTCACACACCACGGGCCCAGCAGCCCTAACGAAGAAATTGGTGATAGGCGATCCATTACCGCTGCAGTTTAGTGTAAGATGGTTCCCGACGCCGCATTTACCTAGGGAGAATGGGAAAGTGCAGTGGGCGGGGATGGGGGGGCATTTTTACGTTAGTACTGCGTTTTATTGTTTGGTGTCTGCGGGGGCGGGAGCGAGTTTGGTGACGGTTTGGTTTTGGGGGGTTGTGTTACCGAAACGTATGAGGGAACGGGGGAGGGGGTTGGGTGGGGCGACGCCGTTGGGGGGGTATGGTGTGGGGAATGGGTGGGGGGTTGGGAAGAGGGATTGAGGTAGAGGGGGGAGGGGGGAATGGAGGGGAGGGTGTATATTAGGGTGGGAGGGAAAAGAATGGGCTATGGGATGATACCATTGTGGGATGTCAGGAATGGAGAGTTCTAAATGTGAAAATAGGGAATGGGAAAAGAATAATATATAATTCTCCAATCACATCCCCTCTCTGAAATCTAATCTGCCGTTTATCTAGGTATTCGTTACACACCATCCCTTCCGCCTAGTGGCGCATCTCCCAGGCAAAAATGGCAAAAGTTTTTTATCACATCGATGGATCTCACCCTTTCATTTATTTGTCATATACTGCGGGGCTTCTGTATACTTTCTATCCTATTAAGAGCCAATGTCAAATGTACCGATCCAACCCTTGTTTCTAGCCTTTTCCAGGAACCCAGCACCCATATCTTGTCCTTCAACCATTTCCCTCCCTCCTCGTCCTGTTGTTCCGCAAACATCTCTTTTGTCACCTTTATCCATCCATCGATATTCCGTTGAGTAATATGCAGAGGTCAGCGCATCATTAGAAAAGAAACACTTATTCATATATTGCCTCAGCCCGTCAAAATCCCGATTTACCCCTTCTCAAGAACTAAGCCCCCCATCCCCTCTCTTCTAGGCATCTAACCCAAACTCTCTTTCCCGAGTCTACATCTAAGCATCAAGAAAATCACCACACCAAACCCCAACAAAGGCAACTCAGTTACTAGTCCCCACAAAAACCACCAACACAGCCGCATACGCCGCCGTCGCGCTCAAGATATCCTTCCTATCAGCATCAACCATGAATCTCGCCAGCACCACCGCAAACGCCAGCACAAACGCACTCGTCGTCACCAGCTCCGTCAGCAGCGTAGCATGCAACCTCATAATCAGCATCGGCGCAATCAAGACGACGCCCCCAAACAACGCCATCCACAGCCTCCCCAAGAACGCTTGCGTCGCCTCCCCGGCTTTCGCTCGCTGGTCGTAGTATCCGCCTTCGCCCGTGTAGTCGGGCACGTAGAGCGTGTAGTCCCGCTCACGCTCGCGCTCACGGGGCAGCAATCCGGCGTCGGCCATTAGGGCACCGTCGCCGTAGATGGGTGACCAGTCGGACATGTAGAGCAGGCTTTTCATGTATTTCGATACGCGCTTGTTGTGGCTCGGGTTCTCGAGCATATATTGCAGGTCTCTGAGCGCCTGGGCTGTTTTGTACAGTACACAGTTAATTTGTGTGTCATCAGAACAGAACAGAACATCTAGAATTCTAGGCCTTGAGATGGATTGCCCCCAGAAATGCTCGTGCTAGGGCTAGAGAGGAGTCTTACTATATTGCTTCATCGTCTTCCTAACTTGCTCCATTAGTTCAGGTGGCGCTGTCTCGGTTTGCACTATTTCGTTCACGTAGCCGGCGATTACTCGTCGTAGATGCAGCACGGTCATGTGTTGCAGGGGCAGGATGCGGACTGTGGGACGGGGCTTGTCTGTGAATAGAGGTGCTGTCTTTGTCTTGCCGGGTGCGCTGAGAGCTGCGAGACCGAGTTTTTGGGAAAAGGAGAGTGCTGGTTTCCGGGAACTGGATGCGCGGTGCGTGTGTTTGCGTCTCTGTGAGTGATGTCGTCTTGTGTGAAAGCGATCTTTACATCAGGTCAACAGAATGGCGAGGAATTTGGAATATTAAGATTTGAGATATTTGGAAGAAGTATAATTTGCCTATATCGCAAAAGTTGCTACTCTCACAAACATAGCAGAAGGAGACGAGTATACACTCACGTGACTCGCGACCATCTTCAATGTCAATGTCTGACATGTAGTCAGTGACTTAGCCCGACCTGTATGGTATGTGCGTGTGACTTTAGAGAGAGTAGCTGGAACAAGAATACTGCATACCAAGTTTCCAGAAGGATGGGACCAAATGAAAGCTTGAAGAGAAGATGTGCTGCAGAAACTAAGCCATATCAGGAAGAGCATACTGTACATTTCAGATATACCGTGTGAAGATAACGCTGGCTCATGTCCTGTCCACAAGTTTGAAACTGACTCGAAAGTCTTCATGAATAGGTGAACAACAAGACTTTTCGCTCAGGGGCTCGCTTAATGAAATGCATGCATTCGGCAAAGAGAAAAAGGGGCTAGTGTTGGGTGGTTTAGGGGAAATCATGTGTATCGCTACCTGGCAACAATCACTATCAGGGTTTAAATACCTCAGGATACCCCTTAGATTTCCATCTACTTTCTTCAAGCCTCGAGAGTCTGCCATTCTCGGCCGCTTATTTCATCTTAACAGAGTGGGTTTCGGTAGGTTTCGGTGCTGCTTGGCTCATTCATCCGTACGTACTGTTTTACCTTCCAGTCGTAACGAATTCAAATAGCTACGAAGAAGTCAGAAATGTCCACTAGGTTACGAGGGAGAGATGGGAGAGATTTAATTATCAGGGAATTGCGGGGTTACTTAGAGTTATAGAGCGAAATCAGAGAACGAGGATGATATTGAGGTGGATTTTGTAAAAGAGATATATATTGGGTTGAGGATGAAGAATAGTTCAACCATTTCTTTGAGTATTTGAAAAGATATGGCTGCTGGAAGTTTCAGCATTGCAACATGACCGTCAACAATGGAAAAATTGAACGTCTCACGCCGAGGGGGGGGCTCGGGAGTCGATCTGGCTTTGGATATTGGGGCTTGTGAGAGGGATTTGAAATGAATGTCCCAGTCAATACCGCTTGATTCTGCCAGCGGGATGGAAACTCTTGTCGATTCGACTTCATCACCTTCATTCTTCGTCTCTCCGTCACCTCATCACGTTAATAACAACACCTCTCCAAAGCGGAGAAAGCTTCTAACGATACTTCAAAGGCCGACAAACAAGTATGCTTCTCTCAACTTGTATTTTAAACTGCTTTCTAATTTCTAACAGTCACAGATTCACCACCATGGCTCAAGTCACTGACCCGACGGCAGCATCGACTTCAGAGGAGATGAAACGAATTATCTTCCAGATGCCGGACTTCACTCGTGACACTCGGCTGAATGTTTCCGGTGTTTCCTTTCTAATAGTATATTGGTTATTGGGAGTAGTTCTATAAGGTCCAATGGAAACTGTATTGGTTGATAGAGCCTCTATCATAGAGGAAATGGGGGCCATTTGTGGAGGGGAAATAGAAAAAGAATGACAAAATACGGCAAGGGCCGGTCATTTCGTCGCAATGATGAGTAAATAAGAAGGCTTTTCAACACCCAAAACGTTAGTCCCATATGTTTGGCAGTAGAAAATTCGTCGACGTTTGGTGACTCTAGAGGACGTGTCTGTTTTGATTATATACTTGCTTGCTCGCAGTCATGCCAGCAATGTTTGATTGTATAACTTTCTTGCCTTGTTCTAGTATTTATAATTGGGGAAAGTTTCAGTTCTCCTGAAATATTATTGTTCCTCTCGTATATATATATATATATCTATACTACATTGATTCTTCCAAACGGGAGCTCGGATCCGCGATTCCCGCTCACTAGTAAATTCACTCGCAATGCTTCATTACAACCTCCCTGATTCATTTTTTCCAAATATCTTCGGTTTTCCTCCAACAGCCAAACTTGAGACAAGATGTAAAGTTTTCCAAATCGATATTTTAGGCTTGGTTGCTAACTATTTGCAGACAACTCACAATCATGTCCCAAAGTACTGCGCCCCAGCAGAATCCCTCTTCTGTTCCGGCAGTCCTGCAGCCAATTGTCTTCTCTATGGCTGCTTCCATTCCTGATACACGTCTGAACGTTTTAAGCCAGAATATCATGTTAACTCAGCATATTTAAAAATGTATTCGGCATTCTTCCGAACTTTCCTTAACTCACCGGAGAAAAAGATTCCTTCCGTCTCTTCAACTGGTTTCCGCTATGAATGGGTTACCAAAGTGTATCATGATGGTACTTGGTCTTTGGTTTGGGAAAGAGCAATTTCAAATGTAAGAACCCCCGAATTTGATTTGTTGGTATTGGGGTTTTCGCTGATGCCCACAAAGTCACCAAGTGCTGCTCCACCCGTTGTATTCACCGGCGACAAGGACACAGAAATTTCGGCTTTTAATATTCTGCTCCGAGTAATTTACAGCTGGCCCGTCATCTTTGAAACTGCGGCACAGCTCTGTCACGCAACAAAGCTGGCCGATTATTACTGTGCTTTACCCATGCTTTCGGTTGCTTTGAATGCAGCATTTTGCGAAAGCGCGCATTTTCGTTGTGAGATATTGGAATATCCAGTCGAGCTGCTTAACGCTTCTGTAAAGCTTAGAAATAAAGTATTGTATAAGGAGTGTATGATACTTTTGATGGGACCTTGGCATTCGCCGAGGTACAAGAATATCCAAGACAACAAATTAAAGCAGCTTGCAGTAAATGCTCATCACTGCATCTGCTGTAAGATACTCGATGCTCAAAAGATCCTTGTGGAAGGAACCGCCGTGGCACCTTATCTCGAAGTCTACCGCAATGTCGAGGCTCAAGTGTTAGCAAAAAACATGTGGGAGAACCAGGGTGCAGGTTTAAGAGTACCTCAACTGTATCGAGATGTTCTAAATTCATTGGTGGCAACCCGGAGTCATTACGAGATCAGTATCATCGGACCGCTTCTCAAGAATGAGCTGGTACTTTATCCTTCGATGTCAATGCCGGGAGAAGGGTGGTGCAAGGACTATTTCCTTTGTCTCGAGTTGACGGACGAGGATCTACCATGGGACATCAACGAGCGAGAATGGTAAAGGTGCAGATATAGACGGGTGCCTGGCATCGCTGACGCAAAGAATCTTGGAGGACGTGTGAATTGTTTGGAGACAAAAGAACTAGTAATCCTTTCTGGATTCGAGGGGGGCTATGGTTATTTTGGCTTTCGATGCAGAAAAGATTGGAGGCTTGGACCTGGAGATACACAAAGTTCTACAATAATTGTAATAGCTAATACAAACTTGATCCGCGTTTTGCGAAGTCTTGATGTTCTTCTTGGTAAGAATCTCGATGGAGGCAGAGGGGCAAAAAAAGCAAAAAAAGCAAAAAAAGCAAAAAAAGCATAAAAAAAAAAAAAGAGA
>Ga0247778_1001133_pt1 | contig 14118 bp, 12 predicted proteins | sample UWRJL049202B5_FD_179939 | JGI IMG/M metagenome (GOLD analysis project Ga0247778, IMG submission 179939) | Plant litter microbial communities from Arlington Agricultural Research Station in Wisconsin, United States - UWRJ-L049-202B-5 | ecosystem: Environmental > Terrestrial > Plant litter >... | reverse complement strand
CATATCTGCCCACGATCATGGAGGGCGCCATCCCACGCTATACCTATCGCCTGACCGAAGGCATCACCGCCGACAGGCATGGCATGGTGATCATCGGGAATGAAAAGATATTGGAAATGATGAACGACTAAAGATCTCCGGATAAAGAAATAAATAAATTATAAATATGGTCAACACACATAAGAAAAGGCATCTTTTGCCTTTACTGGCATTCCTTTTTGCCTGCTCAACTCTTACATATGCACAAATACCGCTGGACCCTGCCGTACGCACCGGCAAATTATCCAATGGATTTACCTACTATATCCGTTATAACAACGAGCCGCAGCACAGGGTTATCTTTTACCTGGCCAACAAGATCGGGTCCATGCAAGAGAACGACGATCAGTTGGGCCTGGCGCATTTTCTGGAGCATATGAGCTTCAATGGCACCAAACACTATCCGAAGAACCAACTGGTAGAATACCTGCAGAAGTCTGGTGTACGCTTCGGCGCCGACCTCAACGCCTATACAGGGTATAACGAAACCGTCTATCAGTTGCCATTGCCCTCCGACGACAGTGCCATTGTTCGAAATGGCCTGCAGATCATGCGCGATTGGGCGGCCGACGCTTTGCTGGAAACGGAAGAGATCGATAAAGAACGTGGCGTGGTGCTGGAAGAAAAGCGTCAGCGCATAGGCGCGGGCCAGCGTTTCCAGGAAAAGAGCCTGCCCATACAGGTAAACAATGCACGTTATGCAGTACGGTCGCCCATTGGTACCGAACAGGTATTAAACAACTTTACACCGGAGGCCATCCGGCGGTTTTACAAGGATTGGTACCGACCGGACCAGCAGGCCCTTATCGTGGTAGGTGATATCGAGGTCAACAAAATGGAAGAGCATATCAAAAAACTGTTTGGAGATCTTAAAAATCCAGCCAATGAGCGTGCCGTTATCAAATACAATATTCCACTGACCGGCAAGAACCAATTCCTTTCAGCCTCCGATGCCGAACAAACCAATACACAGATCACAGTGCAGTTCAAACAGCCGGAACTGTCATTAAAAACAAAGACGGACTATCGTGCCAATATTGTGCGCAGCCTGTTTAACCAGGCCCTGGCCGGCCGGCTGGGCGAACTGGGCGTACGGCCCGATCCACCCTTTATACAAGCTGATGCAGGATTATCCGGGTTCATGGGTGGCCTTGACGCTTTTTCTGTGAACATCATAACCAGGCCAGGCAAGATCAAGGCAGCATTCGATACGGTATGGACCGAGATCCTGCGATTGCAACGGCTGGGCATCACCAAAACTGAGCTGGATCGGGGCAAGCTGGCCTATGTAAGCCGGATGGAGAATATCTATAAAGAAAAAAGCAAGATTCCTTCCGATGCATATGTACAGGACTACCTGTCCTGGTTCCTGACGAGCGTCGCTGCCCCGGGCATCGAAGTGGAATATCCCATGGCAAAAGAGCTAATTGCAAATATTACACTGGAAGAAGTGAACGCATTGGCGCGTATTATCGTAAAAGAGACGGATCGTGATATCATGCTTTTCGCTCCGGAAAAAGACCGGGCCGATCTGCCAACAGAAACGCAGATGAACGAATGGATCACAGTGATTAAACAGCGATCGCTGGCTTCGTGGAAAGATGAGACCAGCGACAAACGATTGCTGTCAACCCTGCCTCCGGCCGGCAAAGTAGTCAGCCGTGAAAAGATCGATAGCATCGTCGCAACCATCTATACTTTGAGCAATGGCGTAAAAGTATATGTGAAAACCACTGATTTTAAAAATGATGAGATCTTATTCACAGCTTTCAGTGAAGGTGGAACTTCCCTGTATCCGGACAGCCTCTTCCTTCAGGCATCCGCAGCCGCCACGCTGATACCCGCCAATGGCCTGGACGGCTTCGGCCCCGTTGAACTGGGTAAGATACTTACCGGCAAAGCCGTCCAGGTACAGCCCTATGTGCAGGAAATGTATGAAGGCCTCAGCGGGGGCGCCACGGTAAAAGACCTGGAAACTGCCTTGCAGCTTGCACACCTGTATTTTACAAAACCCCGCTATGACTCATCGCTGTTTGCGAACAACATCAGTGGTAGCAAAGCAATGATGCAAAACAGGAACGATAATCCGGAAACGGTATTTGGCGATACGGTAAGCCTGGTGATGAGCGGTTATCATTATCGCCGGCAGCCGCTATCTGCTGCCAAACTTGATTCTCTCAACCTTGACAAAGTATATACCATTTACAAGGAGCGATTCGCCAACGCAGGTGATTTTATATTCGTATTCACCGGCAGCATCGATACGGGCACCTTTATACCACTGATCGAACGTTATCTCGGCTCATTGCCTGCTACCGGACAAAAAGAGACAGCCAAAGACCTGGGCATTCATGTCCCCGAAGGACGTATCAGCAAGACCGTGTATAAAGGAAAGGATAATAAGGCGCAGGTAAAACTCTACTATAGCGGCGCCTATACCTTCAACACGGCGAACAACACACAGCTGTCAGCGCTGGGATCGGTACTCCAATACCGGATGACGGAGAGGATCCGGGAAATGGAAGGGGGCGCCTATACTCCCCGGGCCGGTGTGATTTTTAGCAAATTTCCCCAAGGCCGTTACCTCTTTACGATCGAATTTACCTGCGCCCCGCAAAATGCCGAAAAGCTGATCGACGCCGCGAACAACGAGATCAGTAAGATAAAGACGGGCGCCGCTGCTCAGGATGATATCGGCAAGTTTAAGGCAGAACAGGTTCGATCAAGAGAAATGCAATTAAAAACCAACGGATTATGGTTGGGCTGGCTGACCTATGTTCTCCAGAATAAAGAACCCTATACGGGCGTATTGTACCTTAAAGAAAGGCTGAATGCCGTCACGCCCGGATCAGTACAGCAGGCAGCGCAACAATTCATCAATGATAAAAACTATATCCGGCTCCTTTTGATGCCCCAACCGTAACAACGGCGATTTGTCATGAAAATGTAAAATCAAAAATAACAGAATGATCGTTCCAGAAATACCCTATCTTTGTGGAACGATTAGTCCAAAATTAAAAAAAATTACAAAAATCATGAGCAAGTTAGCAAACAAGGTAGCCGTTGTAACCGGTGCCTCCAAAGGAATAGGTGCAGGAATCGCTAAAAGCCTCGCAGCCGCAGGCGCATCCGTCGTCGTCAATTACTCATCCTCGAAAGAAGGAGCCGATAAGATCGTCGCGGAAATAAAGAGCAAAGGCGGTAAGGCCGTAGCCATCCAGGGCGACGTCTCAAAGGCAGCCGATGTAACGCGCCTCTTCGCCGAAACGGGAAAGGCCTTCGGGAGTCTCGATATCCTGGTCAATAACGCCGGTATCTATAAGTTCACGACGTTGGAAGAGATCACCGAAGAAGAATTCTACCGCCAATTCAATACCAACGTCCTGGGCCTGTTGCTGACGACCCAGGAGGCGGTGAAGAGTTTTGGCGCCAATGGCGGCAGCGTGATCAACATCGGCTCGGCCGTCACACGCCTGACCCCCGCCGGAAGTTCGATCTATACAGCCACCAAGGCCTCGGTAGATGCTATCAGTGCGGTCCTTTCCAAAGAATTGGGGCCTAAAAAGATCAGGGTCAACTCGCTCAACCCGGGCATGGTAGAGACCGAAGGCACACATACCGCCGGATTCATCGGCAGCGATTTCGAAAAGCAACTGGCCGCCCAGTCGCCCCTCGGCCGCATTGGACAGCCCGGAGACATCGCATCCGTCGCCGTATTCCTGGCCTCGGATGATTCCGGATGGCTGACCGGTGAATTGTTGACAGCCAGCGGCGGAGTCCACTAGTCGCCAATTTCCACCAAAATAATTAGCTTTGCTTATCATCCCGGTAAGCAAAGCTGTTTTTTATGGCAAGAACAAAAGATTTTGATGAGACCGAAGTGCTGGCAAAAGCCATCGAATTATTCTGGCAAAAAGGATATAATGGCACTTCTATGCAGGACCTCGTGGATACCCTGGGCATCAGCCGGTCCAGCCTGTACGATACCTTCGGCGACAAACACCAGCTGTACCTGAAAGCATTGGAAAGCTACAAACAGACACAGGCTGCCATAAGAGATCGCATCCTCAACGGATCCGTTCCTGCAAAAGCCGCGATCCGGCAATTGCTGGACATGATCATTAACGAAATGATCCACGATAAACAACAAAAAGGCTGCTTCCTCATCAACTCCGCAGTGGAGACCGCCAGCCACGATAAGGACACCAGTGCCATCATTTGTGATAACGATGTGCAATTGGAAAACGCCTTCTACGGAGTCATCAAAAGAGGACAAGGCAACGGTGAAATTACCAGCAAACAAGACCCCAGGACACTCGCCCGCTTTCTCTTCAATATGATCGTAGGCATTCGCGTTAACGGTAAATCCGCCCCCGACAAAGCTATTTTTCAAGACATCATCAACCTTACTATGTCTGTTCTGGATTAAATGGCGCCAATCATGCCTCTTGCGCATGAACAGGATGGAAGATTTTTGTAGCCGCAGAGCCATGTAAGGGTTCAACAGGGAACACTACCTTTATCCGGGTCCCATTCCCGTCTTCAAAGAACACAGCCCCTTCCAATTCCGTGGTCAGGCCCCTTATCAGGTCGAGACCCAATGACTTGGGAAGGTTGCCATTGCTGACCGTATGCATGCCTATTCCATTGTCAGCAATGATCAGCTCGATATTGCTTTCGGTTCGATCCAGCGTTATCGTGATCTTTCCCGACCGTTTATTGGGGAAGGCATATTTGAAGGAATTGGTAACGGCCTCATTAACGATCAGCCCCAGCGGAATAGCCTGTGCCAGACTCAACTTTACCTTTTCCAGCATCAAATGGAGACGGATATTCGCAGGCGAACCAAAACTATCCGACAAATAACTGGCCAGTTCCCTCAGATAGATGTCCAGGTCGATGGTTCCAATATCATCAGACTGATATAGTTTTTGATGGATCAATGACATGGCATAGATCCGGTTTTGACTGCTCTCTATCGCCCGCAACGCATCCTCTTCCAGGTAACGGGCCTGCGATTCCAACAGGCAGATCACCGTATGCAGATTGTTTTTAACACGATGATGCACTTCTTTTAACAACCATTCCTTCTCTGTCAGGAGACCCTGCAGTTGCTTGTTTTTATCCGTTACTATAATATTACTCTTTTTCCGAAGACTACTCTGCTTATACAGCAGGCCCGCTATGATGAATAATAATATCACACCTGCTACGGTAACATTCTTTACAAAATCTGTTTGCTTCAGTTTTGTATTTTCCAATATTGCTTTCTGGTTCAGCAGATTTATCTGACCCTCTTTCTTTTCGGTTTCATACTCCACTTCCAGTTGCGCTATCTGCTTGCTCTTGGTCTCATCGAGGATCGAATCTTTTACATCATTTGCCTTGATCAGATTGGTGATGGCCTCTTGGTACCTGCCGCTGGCCGTATCCAGAGAAAACCACAATTTATAGTTCTGAGATATTCCCCATAGGTTTTTCAGGGAGCTGACAAGATCCATGTCTTTCCTTAAATAGGTCCGGGCATTCTCGTAGTTGGCCGTCTCGATATAATACCTGGCGATAAGTTGATAGCAAAGACTTAGCGAGTATAAATTGATATGCGGATTTGTCGACTGTCTGATCAATTCTTCACAATAGAACCTGGCCTTGTCATATTGCTTCAGGGCCATATAGATCTTGAGATAGCTTTGGCTGATCCCATAATCGCCGGCTTCATACTTCCGATCGACCGGCTTGGAGAATTTTTTAGTGATATGAAGAAAGAATTTTTCGGCATCGGAAGGACTATTGAGCCTGAGGTAGGCGTCTACAACGTTTGTGGCCAGCAGGTAGATGGTCGCATTGTCTTTTTCCTGCTCCGCAATCTTCAGGGATTGCAACCAGAATTGCAGGGCCTTCTGGTTTTCGTTAAGCTTAAAATAAGTGTATCCAATATTGTTATTGATCTGGCATATAAGCCTGATGTTATCGTCGCTGCTATTCGTGGCAATTTTCAGGGCCGTCAATTCATAATGCAGGGCTTGTTTGTAATCACCCTGTTCGTAATAGAGCCTGCCAAGCAGGGACAATGCACCCTGCATTTCAGTGTAACCGGCCTGGTCGTAATACTTCAAGGCAGCCCTGATCTCCGAAAAGGCCTCGGCATTGTTATTCATCATTTGATGCAGATCCGCGAGGAACCGGTAACACCGCGCCAATTCGACAAGGTGATTCGTTTCGTGGAAGGCGGTTATTGCCAGCTTTAGAAGTCTGATACGCTCCAGCATCGTTTCATGCAAAAAATCCCCGCTGTAATAGTCCGATAATTCAAAATAGGCCCTCCCCAGCAATGCTTTGTTGTTTCCCGACTGCAGCCGTGTTATCACTTGATTGACCAGGGCTTTTCCTTCTTTTAGATTCCCCTGCGCTTTAAAAAGACCAGATCGGATCAAAAGGATATGCTCGTCAAAAAATGGGTATTTCAGTTTTTTATTCAACTGTTCAGCTTCGCCCATATAAACACTGATGGCCGTCAATACCGTGTCAGATAGCCGGCGCTGGTGAACCGCAAAAGACGCTAGCTTCAGTAAAATAGCCATGCGGGCCGTGTCGGGCATCCTGCTGCTCAATGTGCCGGCCAATGAATCAGCCTGGGCCCTGGTAATAACCTGGGCTCTCACAGACAGGGCCATAAAGGCAAAAATGACACTTAATAGAAGAACCTTTGGCATGATAAGTTGAATTGCCATCCGAAGGTATCTAAAATAGATAATTATCCCTTTCAAAACTAGGCTATTCCCGGAATTTATCCAGCTTCAGATGGCCCTATCGTACATCCACCCCAAACCTTTGGGCCTGGATTCGATCGTATTCTTCTACATAGCCGGGATGCTCGGTATTCATCAGCCGGTCCCAGATCCTGAAATAGAGCCCATAATTCCCCTTGAACTTGCTGTGATGGAGATTGTGATAGACGGAGGTATTGAATATTTCAAAAAGAAACGTATGTCTGAATCGACGGGGCAGGACCTCATATCCCAGGTGGCCATACACATTGATCATAAATCCACCGATGGTGAACAGCAGGATGGCCAGGGGATGCATAGGAATAAGAAAGACAATGACCAGCAGCACGGCGCCTTCCGTCCAGGCTTCTATAAAATGAAAGGAATAGGAGGACCAGGGAGAAGGATTGGTGGACCGGTGATGCAGCAGATGGGTTATGCGAAAGATCTTGGGGTGGTGCAGCAGACGATGCATCCAATAGAAATAAGTATCGTGGATGACGAGGCTCAGCAGCACACTGACAGGGATCCACCAACCGGGATATGCGGAGAGATGGAAATACACCTGCGTATAAGTAGAAAAGGGTGTATAGATGACCAGAAATGCAATAATGGCCAGGACAAGGGTGGTTTGGAGAGAGTAGACGATCTCCCTTTGAAAGTCCTTTCCGGCGGCATGACGCTCCTGGATCTTGTTGCGGGTGAGGCGGCCGCGGGCCCAGCGGTAAAAGATGAGAAAAGGGATGCCCGCAATGACGAAATAGCGCAGAGCTGAAATGGCAAAAAGCTGTGCAATGAGGGAAATTACTGAATTCATATACGTGTGTGGATGGTCCGCTACAAAATTAACAGAGACCGGCACGCCGGAAATTAGCAAAAGATAATTAATGGCGGCGGGAGATCCTCTTGCGGATACGGCTGAGGGATACCGGGGTGATCCCAAGGAAGGTCGAAATATATTTGTTGGGTACCCGGTTGAAGATGTCTGGCTTCTCCCGGATCAACTTGCGATATCGCTCTTCGGGGCTCAGCAACAAAAAGGATTCTAATCTTTCCATAGCCTGGGAAAGGATCTGCAGCAGCAGGACATTCCTGGCAGAGGCCAGCCGCGGGTTGTTATCGATAATGGATTGGACCTCGCCATAATCGACCTCCATAAGGGTCGTGTCTTCCAGGGCCTGGTAAACAAAACGGGAAGGCCTTTGATAAAGGATCCCGTCGACAGAGGCCAGGATCTGCTGCTCCCACCGCAGCATCAAAGTGATCTCTTCTCCATCCCCCTTGGGCTGGTAAGCCCTGATCATCCCTTCCCGGATCAGGGCCAGCTTCTGAGATATGACACCTTCGCGGATATAGACTTGCCCTGCCTTGAGGGATCTTACCTCCGCTATGTTCAGCAACGATGCGATATCCTGCGGCGGTAAGTCCTCGAAAAGATGAAGATAATTGCCGATTTCCGTGGGATCCATCATAGCTGTAAAGGTAACGCTTACCCGTATGTCTCCATCCTTCTTTATTGCTGACGCTCTGTTGGGCTGCCCAGTCTCAATAAGGTACTGTCAAACCGCCGGGCGATAACCGGATCCCAGTCGTCTTTTTCTGCGCCAGGGTGGGGGAGGAGACGGCCAAGGCCAGTCCCAGCCATATCCAGCCGTCACCAACTGGCGAAACCGGTGGATGAACCGGCCTCAAAATTGCACTTCTTATATTACAAGGGCACCTTACTTAAAAACATACATATGGAAAAGCGATTGTTGGGAATAATTCTGTCCATTGTGGGCATTTTAGGCCTCATTGTGGCTGCGGTAAAGATCGTCAATACCACCGGCGGCGCAAAAAACGTCAAAGAGATCTTCGTCTACGGCATCCTTGGCGCTATCTTCTTCTTTTCGGGTATCGGGCTGATCAAAAGGACCAGCGATAAGGCCACCTGATTTGATCATCATCCGAATGTAGCTTTGCCGATATGCCAGCCCCAAAGCTATTTAAGATTATTATTAGGTCTTACCTTACAATGGGCTCGATATCCTGGTAGACATTTTCCCGTAAATTCGCGACCGCGATGGGACTCTCAGGCGAGGGATATAATTGCCCCTGGACCCTCAACAGCACCTTCTGTCCCTGCGTTACATTGGTAAAATAATAGAACCCATCCTTCCCGGTTACCGCAAAGGCGACAGGCACCCATTTGGACAGGCTTGCATTCCATACACATAACTCTACCCGGGTATTCTGCGAACAATGCCCTTCACGATCGACCACTTTACCTCTCAGGTTACCCGCAAACGCACTTTCTCGATCCCAGATCATCAGTCCCGCCAGCAGGACCATAACATGCAGCACTTTTTTCATGATAATTTTTTTTATAGTTTCGCAACAGACTTCTTTGGACCACTGAACTTTTTCTCATACCCCTCATTATCGACCGGATCGATGGAGCTTAAATGAAACGGGCCGATCGCAATCGTTTTGGAAAGACTATCGATCCGGAAACAGGAATCGCTCCGGGAAAAGACCCTCGTCCCCACCGCAAAGTTCGTGCTGGTCAATCCACAGGTCCAGTTCGACTGTTTCAATTTTTCTTCTTCCACCTCGGCTATCACCATTCTTAGACCCGGTTGGGTCTCGAACATACAGGGCGAAACAGCGATGTTCTCAAAGCTGAAAAACCTTGCATACTCATCCGGCCGGAACTCTCTCTCCTTGTTGTAGCAGGTGCCGATCATGAATTTTATTTTCCATGGGACCTTGCCACTTAATTTCCTGACCTGCCCATCCGCCGACTCCAGCCTGGTTTTAAGGTCGCGGTTCTCCACAGCGACCCCGGACTGCAGGTATTCGATATAGGCATTGCTATTCCGGTTATAAAATATGTGGATCATGGCCGTTTCGAACAGCAGCAGGATGACGATACCTGCCAGGGCGCCATTGACCCGGAAAGTAAGTCTTGTAAAAAGAGAAAAGATCCCCGATTTAACCAGATCCGGCGGCGTACCCTCAGGAGCACTCTCCGGCTCATTCTTTTTTGAGTTTCGAAGTATAAGACCTGCAATCGTATCCGGGAATTTCAAAAAGACGACAATTACCAGGATCGATGTTATTGAGAACAGCAGCATGACCGAAAAGACGGAAAAGGTAAATGGCTCCATACGGTGTGTTTTTGAATTTGTCGTATTTTTTTGCCGGAGGGTAACAAGGGGAAGGAGGGCGCCATAACGGCCTGCCGTCTATCTAGAACGAGATCTTACTAAAAGGAATACCCATCGTCAGGCCAATCGAGGTCTTCCCCGGCAGCCCCTTGCGCGGACCCAGCCGGTCGCTGAGGTCGAAGAACCTGACCTGAAACTCAAAATTGGCCGCGGGCTCCGCTTTCTTATTGATCAGCACCAGGGGGATACCCAGCCGCCCATTCAACGCAGAATAGCTGCCAAAATTCTGCTCCAGACGGAGGCTGATGCCGATATGCGAGTTCCGGGGAAAGTAGACCGCCTGTGCCTGCAGGGCCGGGGTGATAAAGTTGCGGTAGTCTCCGGTATAGAGATTATCCGTCTTGTCCAGCCCATAGCCATCCCTGGAATTATTCAACGTAAGATCACCGGCCAGGCTGGCAAAGACCCTTCCGAATTGGCTGCCTTCCCACAGACGGGTATGGTTACAATTGAGATGCAGGGGATAGGCATGCCGCGTCACAGGCTCGGTCGCCAGGTCCGGAGACGTAGAGAAATTTTCCGTTATCAGGGGTATATAGAGGCTGAGATGGGTCCAGTTGACGGCAATGACATGATAATTGAATGTCCTGGCCAGGGCTTCCGACTGCCTGCGGGCAAATTCAAATTCGTATTCGGCCTGCAGGTCGGCATTGAACTTCTGCCGGGCGATCTGTTTGGCCGCACCCAGGTCCTGCCCGGGAACCTCATTGGCATCCCAGGCATTTAGGGAAGTTTCATAGTCGGCAGCCTTCCTCCGGATCTCCTGCTCCAATGCATGCAGGATCCCGGCCCTCAAAGCTTCCATCGTCCGTTGCTGGCCGGCCGAATAGCCAGCCCTGGCATTGCCCACCCATGTCTTTTTCAGGAGGAACCCAAACCGGTTATTGTACGGTCTTCCATCACTGGCGGCGGAAAACGCATCGGCGACATTTGCCTTTGCACCGATCGAAATGAACGAGCCGATGGGTTCATCGGTTCCCTGCGCCTGGCGTAAATTATGATAGATGGCCAGGCTGCCCTCCGCAGCGTCGGCAACCACCGAATTCTTATAGAGGGTCAGATCATCGATGGAAGAAAGATAATAACCCACAGCCTCCGATAAAAAGACATTCATCGCCCGGTTCGAGATCACTCCGCCCCGGATCGTCTTCAATTCATGGATCAGGCTGTCCGGCGTCTGCGCCTGCAAATGACGGCCCCAAAGAAAAAATGCAGGCAACAAAAATAATAATCGCATAAAGAAGGTTATACCGCCTTGTCCAGGCCCCATTGCCGGAGGATGGTATTGGTAAATACTTTTCGGTTGTCGGCGTCCAGCAGCCGGTTCCTCGCCGCGATCCATGCATCGGCGCCACCGCCATACATATTGCCGATCCGGGTAAAGTCCAACTCGTTCATCTTTCCCCAATGAAAGGTAAAGGGAATACCCGCATCTTCAAAAGCCTTCCAGGTTGCTGTATAAAATCCCCGGGTCACATCGGAAAAGGCGGCATCTAATTCAAGCACACAGGTAAAGTCGAAATGAGTAAAGGCCAGGGTCGCCTTCGATTTTTTGACGAACCGATAGGCGAAGAGCCCCGCAAAAGGTCCATGGGTCTTATTGATCTCCATTAAGATATCCGTGGCCTTCTTTACATGTTCGATGGGGATCCCGACAGCCGCACTCAGGAGCTTGCCATGCAACGTCGTATTGTCGAAGATCTCACCCATCGTGCCGAACTGTTTGGCATAAGGCATCAGGTTCGCGGCCAATAATTTACTGACCAGGGTAGGGACCAGCGATGGAAGGTCCTGGCCCAGGTGACCGATAAAACAGGGCGCATCATCCCCGGGACCAAGCCCCGATAAATTCCTGACCGGCGGCTTGTACCCTGCCTTGTAAGGTCGCTTGTACATCGTTGTTACATAGGCGCCATTGGCAGTGTTATAGGGGTTCAGTGAAATGGAAAAATGAAAGGGACGTTCGTTGCCGTTGGGCAATGCAGCCTTACTGAAATCCAGGGTCTGCATAATATCGATCAGCGAATCGTCAAAAGGCATGACCGACAGATAGCTTTCCAGGAGGAATATCTCCTCGGTCTCGATCAACACCCCATGGATAATGCCAAAACTGCCAAAACTTACCAGCGCGGCATAGAAGAGATCGTCGTCCTGCACCAGCTCCGTCTGGAGGTTCTGGATAAGGGCCGCCGACACCACAGGCTTACTGGCCGGTTCCAACCAGATATGCCGGGTCGGGCTGACGATGATATGCAGACCCAGGACAAAATCCTGCACGGCTCCAACATCGAATGCAGAACCATGGGCGCCCGTGGCCGTTACCCCCGCGATAGTTTGCCCATTGCTGGCGCCGGAGGTCTTCAGGGACAACATGCGATTCTTTAAGAAGTTATTGAGCTCCCAGACACCGTTGCCGCATTGCGCCAAAAACAATTTACCCGGATCCCCTTTATAGGCCGGCGCCACACTTTTGACCGAAATATCGAATATCATATTCAGGGGCTTGGTATCCAGCATGATCCCCGCATCCGCCGTGGCGATCTTTGTCCAGGACCACCCGGCGCCCAACGCACGCAAAGGGACATCATTCTTTATGGCTTCGCCGATGATCTGCTGTAACCCCCTGGTCGTATCGTTATACGCGTCCAGCGGCGCCAGCGAATTATCGTTGGCAAGTTCGTAGAGATCTTTTATTTCTTGTGTAAAGGTCTCATGCCTGTTCTCCCAACTGGTGACCCCCGTCTTTATTATTTTCATGTTGATAGGTTTATTGACATTGACTCGATCTGTTGACTTCATCTCCTGGCTTGACCACCAGATCCGATCAAAGATGACCATTGACCTGGCAGGGCTTGCTGCATTTCCACTCGATCCGCATAGGACACCAAATTCCCAGGGTCACCACGGTCAGCAGCGAATAACCGAAATTGGTCTTCACCTGCACCAGGGCGACGCCGTTGGCATTTAAGGAGTCGCAAATGGGAGTGGCGATCTCTTTGGGATTTTGCACCAGCCCCCAAAAAAAGGAATGTGCCGTAATAGAATTGATCTCGGCGCCCGGCTGGGCATGGGTGGCAACTCGATAACTGTAACAGCTGCAGAATAATAAAGGAAACGCCGCCAATAGCAGCGGCAGACGAATACCTTGGGAGAGACGATCATGGATAGGCATAATGGGATATTTTATTTAAAGACAAAATTGAAGGATTTAAAAATAGAGCTATTTTTATATATGACCAAGCATTGCCCAATGCTTACCCATTTACCCTAGTCGTTTTTTTTGTAACTTCCCTGCACTGAATTTCATTTCTCAAAACCAATACGACTGTTACATGAGCTTAAAACGTAGAGATTTTATCCGCCTTTCCGCAGGAAAGGCATCCCTGGGCACGGCCCTGGTGTATGGTTTGTCGTCATTTACTACTCCGGGGGAAACAAGACCCGTGACCGGGACGGTTCTCGACGAGCTGGAACCAATGATCGCCGATGTCACCCCCATTACCCTCCAGGAACGGCTGGCCCGGGTGGAAAAGGCCCAAAGACTCATGGTGGAAAATAAGATCGAGGCCTTGTTGCTGGACTCCGGTACTTCTCTCACCTATTTCACGGGGATCAGCTGGTGGCCCAGCGAAAGGACGATGGTCGCCATCATCCCCGCCAAAGGGGATGTCAAATATGTAAGCCCGGCTTTCGAGGCGGAAAGACTGCGGGAACTGATAAAGATCGGGACCGATGTCCGCACCTGGGAAGAACACGAGAGCCCCTACAAACAGATCGCAGCAACCCTGAAAGATATGGGCATCCGCACCGGTAATATCGGGATCGAAGAACGCCTGCGTTTCTTTATATTCGATGGGGTCCGCAAAGAAGCCGCCCATCTGAACTATATCAGCGGCGACCCCGTCACCATGCGCTGCCGCCTGATCAAGTCACCCGCCGAAATTGCACTGCTGCAGAAAGCCAACGACATCACCATCGCAGCCTATAGGGTCGGCATAGCCCTGCTCCACGAAGGCATGAGCCCCGGCGATTTTGGAACGATCACTGCGGACGCGCATTCACGCCTGGGCGCCAGCGGCGAGATCGGCGTCAATTTCGGCCAG
>Ga0247778_1001132_pt1 | contig 14122 bp, 15 predicted proteins | sample UWRJL049202B5_FD_179939 | JGI IMG/M metagenome (GOLD analysis project Ga0247778, IMG submission 179939) | Plant litter microbial communities from Arlington Agricultural Research Station in Wisconsin, United States - UWRJ-L049-202B-5 | ecosystem: Environmental > Terrestrial > Plant litter >... | reverse complement strand
TGGACGCCGCCTGGATGAAGGTCTGATAACCGAAGTCGGTATAGCGGAATGCATTCATTTCATCATTACTGCCAAATCCGCATTTTCGCAGCGAATCCTCGGGCACCGTGATCGAATGGAAGGCCTGCCGGTCCTCTTGCGGGATCGTATAAGGCCGGTGATTATCCGCCGTCTGGATGATGGCAAAAAAAGGCTTGCCCACCTGCTGTCTCAGCACCTTATTCGCTTCAAGAAATAAATTCTTATCACTGATACCCCATACATCCACCTTCGGAGCGCTATAATTCTCTTGCTCATATAAATGCAGCCCCTTGATATTATTCGTCAGCAGCCCCCGGATATTCGCCCAACTGGTGCTGCCTCCCAAAAAATAAAGTTTATCATAGCCTTGGAAATTGTTCAGGATCGTATGCTGATCGACAGCCGAAGGATTGCGGCTCGAGGTAGTGGTGGATACTTCCACATCCGGAATACCGGTGATAAGGGCCCAGACACCCCTCGCCGTTCCATAAGAAGGCGTAAAGCAATGATCAAAGAATATCCCCTTATCACAAAGCTCCTTAAAAAACGGAGTCGTATTCAGTGGATTCCCCCACATAGAACTCTTATATCCGCTAAAAGATTCGCAGATCACCACCACGACATTCGGACGGGTGCCCAGGGCGCCCGCCCGCGCGGCAATCGTCCGCTGATAGCCTTCTTCCCCGCCGGGAAAACCGAAATAAGGCGCCAGCACAGGCAGGGCCTCTTTTACCTTCGCTTCATCATAAACACTGTGCCGGAACTTCATGCTGCTGAAAAAAGACTGAAAAGGATTCAAAGAAAGATTGGCCTTGTAATCGCTCCCCAGGCTAAAGGCATCACTCCACCGGAGAGGATATTGGCCGATCCTGCCGAAGATCCCCAACCCGAATAATAAAAAAACCGGGATGAACCAGCCGGCCCGCCCCTTCCCGCTCAGCGCCGGAGTGGGTGTCTTTGCGATTCTGCTATATGTCGCCTTTACAAGGATCATGATCAGCCAGCTGCCCACGATCAGCACCAGGAGCATCCGGATCACCGGGTAGGTCTGCCAGACCATCCCCGCCGAAATACTGGCATCGAGAAGATAATTCAATACGCTGGCATTCAGCCTTTGCGACAGATAGCTGTAATGCGCAAAATCAACAGAATAAAAGAAAACCAGCAGAAAGGCGGCCAGGCCGATGATGAAAAGGGCCCATTTTCTCCCCGCCCGGGTTGCGAAAGGATGGAGGAAGGGAAAACTCCCCGATATCAGTAAAAGCATCCCCAATATGCCCACATACCGGAGATCATAGCGGAGCCCCAGAACGCCCGCATCGGCCAATTGACTAAAATGATTGCCCTGGCTGCTGAAAGAAAAGAACAATACGATACGCAACAAGCTCATGATCAACAAAAAAATAATGCATGTCGCAAAAATCAAACGGAGCAATTTTGGTATCTTTATCCCCGACCTTCTTAGCATAGCCTATTATTAAATGGGTTCAAAATTAGAGCAATTATTCTGGAAACCATGATTTTACTCGATAGCGGCGGTCATTCGGGCATTGTAGAACAGATCTTACAGGGCGATCACTGGCTGTTTTCCAGGATCAACCAGACATGGACGAGTCCCCAGCTGGATGCCATCCTACCCTATTTGCGAGAGGCGGAGATCTGGGTTCCTTTTTATTTATTCCTTTGGGTCTTTATTACACTGAATTTCGGCAAAAAAGGCTGGTGGTGGGCCCTCTCCCTGATTATGACCGCCATTATCAGCGATCTCGTCAGTAGCAGCCTGGTGAAGAACCTGATCTTCAGGATCCGGCCCTGCCATAACCCGGACCTGGCGGAATCCATCCGGATCCTGGTGATCTATTGCCCCCGGAGTTCCAGCTTCACCTCATCCCACGCCTGCAACCATTTCGCCATGGCAACCTTTATATACCTTACCCTCCGCCAGACCAGCCGCTGGTGGGGTCTTCTTTTTTTCTGGGCCTTCGCGATCAGCTATACCCAGGTATATGTGGGAGTCCATTATCCCATCGATATTCTTGGCGGAGCGCTGTTAGGCAGCTTTATCGGTTTTGTCACCAGCCGGGTCTTCCGGCTGCAATTCGGCAAGCTACATTTACCATCCTATAATCATCAACATGCTTGAGATCATTATTTTATTTTTTCTAATTGTTCTCAACGGACTGTTTGTAATGGCAGAGATCGCCCTGGTGTCTGTCCGGAAAAGCCGTCTGGAGCAGTTGGCCGATAAAGGAGATGATAAGGCCCGGGCAGCCCTCCGGCTGGCCGAAAATCCCGAACTCTTCCTTTCGACGGCACAGATCGGCATTACCCTGATCGCGATCCTGACAGGGTTCTACTCCGGGGAGAAATTCAGCGCAGAACTGCAGCCATACCTGGAAAGGGTATCCTGGCTGAAGCACTATGCCGCCAATCTCTCTACCGCCCTGATCCTTGTTTGTGTCACCTTATTGTCCATCATATTCGGAGAACTGATCCCCAAACGCATCGGCCTTTTGCGCGCCGAACAGATCGCAAGGCTGGTTGCTCGGCCAGTGGGAATCCTATCCCTGATCACCCATCCCATCGTCTGGCTGCTGAACAAGAGCAGCAACCTGTTCTTCCGGTTCTTCCCCATCTCACCCTCCCAGGACGGCGCCGTCACGGAAGACGAGATCAAGGCCATCATCCACGAAGGAGCCGAACAAGGCACCATCGAAGAGGCGGAACAGGAAATCATCGAAAGGGTCTTCCATCTCGGTGACCGCAATATCACCTCGCTGATGACACATCGCAGTGATATCATCTGGTTCGACCTCAATGAGAACGAAGAGGCCATCAAAGAAAAGATCATAAAAGAACCGCACTCCGTTTACCCCATCTGCGAAGGAGCCATTGATAACATCAAGGGAGTGGTCTCCATAAAGGACCTCTATGTCACGGACGATACCGTCCTCTTTAAAGACATCATGACCACCCCCCTCTTCGTGCCGGAAAATAACTCCGCCTATGTGGTGCTGGAGAAATTCAAACAGTCCAGGATTCATTGCTGCTTCATCGTCGATGAATATGGCAGCCTCCTGGGCCTGATCACGCTCAACGATATCCTTGAGGCCATCGTGGGAGATATTCCCCAACCCGATATTCCCGACTATGAGATCGTAGGCCGCGAAGACGGCAGCTTCCTCGTAGATGGCCAGATCCCCTTTTATGATTTTCTATCCCGTTTTCACAAGACGGAATGGATGAATGAAGGGGATCATGAATTCGATACCCTGGCCGGTTTTATCTTAAACGAGCTGGAACGGATCCCCAAGAGCGGAGATAAACTGGAATGGAGGGGCTTTACCCTGGAGATCATGGACATGGATGCACAACGCATCGATAAAGTCCTGGTAAATATGTCCGATGAATTGAAAAATGCGATTGAAGAAGACAAATAGCTAAAACGCCATGGAACACAGCTTATCCGGGTAGTTCAGGCGGCTGCTCTTCTTTTCTCCTCCAACGGTCACATGCATGATATTGATCTCCTGGTTGAAGCAATCATAGAGAATGCTATTGGTAATCTCTATATTCTTCACCGAAAGGATTCCATCGGCCTGAAAATAGCTCCAGGTCCCATCCGATTCCTTCTCACTGCCGGAAAAATGATAGCTCACCATCCGCCCGTCCACCTTTAATTGCAGGTGTTGACCAACATAGTCGGCGATCCACTTATCGGCGTTCTTCTTCGCGTTGGGGGAGGCATCCGACAGATCCACCTTCGTATGGGCCAGCTTCTCCAGCGCAATCTCAAAATCATTGGTGAAGATCTTGCAACTGATCTCAAGGGTCTTTTCCTTCGCATTGTGATTGATCTCTAAAACACTGATATACAATGGGTGAAGAGAAGTGGGGGCATGCCGGCCGACAGGCAGGCAGAGAAAGACCGGAAAGAACCACTTAAATAGGGATGCTGCCATTTAAAAAGTAAATTTTTATGGTACAAAAGTCTGAATAATTTTGACAATTCCCGACAATATGCAAGACTTCAAACTTTATTTCGGACTGGGAACGGAACATATCCTTACCTGGGAAGCATTGGATCATATTTTATTCGTAGCCGCCCTCTGTCTCCGTTACCTCGTGAAGGACTGGAAAAAGGTGGTGGTACTGGTGACCGCCTTTACCATCGGACATTCCATCACCCTTGCCCTTAGCGCCATGGGAATGGTGCATGTCGCCACCCGCTGGATAGAATTCCTGATCCCAGTAACGATTGTCGTAACAGCCATCAACAACCTGCAGCAAAAGACCCTGCAGGTCGATCACCCGGGCAAATGGCCCCTGATCTATTTTTTCGCCCTCTTCTTCGGGCTGATCCATGGGCTGGCATTCGCCACAACCTTTATCAGTTTAGAAGGAAAAGAAGGATTGGTCCTGCATTTACTGGCCTTCAACCTGGGCATCGAGGCCGCCCAGTTATTAGTGGTCGCATGCATACTGGCTATTACCTTTATTTTCGTACAATTGTTGAAAATACGGCGATACTGGTGGGTAAAGGGCGCCAGTGCCCTTGTCCTGCTGATGTCCCTGAAAATGGCCTGGGAACGTTTCCCTGGTCTTAACCATAAATCATAACCTCAACCAGAAACTTAAAACAAGAAACTCAAAACCAGAAACTCAAAACACATGACGAAAAAACTACTGCTGTTCTTACTGGTATTCGGCTCGGTCTCCGCGATGGCCCAGAATATCCAGAACAATCCCAACTCCAACCACGGTAATAAGTTCGAGGCCCTGGGCACCATCCTGCCCACACCCAACGAATACCGCACCGCCAGCGGCGCGCCGGGCCCCAAATATTGGCAGCAAAAGGCCGACTACGATATCAAATGCGAACTGGATGAAGATAAGTTGCGCCTCAACGGTGCGGAGACTATCACCTATTCCAACAACTCCCCCGACGAGCTGACCTATCTCTGGCTACAGCTCGACGAGAACGAGCACAGCACAAAGAACAACGCCAACTACCAGGACGCCAGTGCCATGCAGAAGATTGTCAGCGACCAGACGATCGACCGGATGAGTAAGGCCGGGGAAACCAATGATTATGGCGTCAATATCCTCTCGATCAGGGACGCACTGGGCAAGCCCCTGAAATATACCATCAACAAGACCATGATGCGGGTAGAATTGCCCACCGTCCTCAAGCCCGGACAAAAATTCATTTTTTCCATCGCCTGGAACTATCATATCTCCGACCGGATGAAGCTGGGCGGCCGCGGCGGGCTGGAATATTTCGCCGAGGACGGCAACTATCTCTTTACCATGACCCAATGGTATCCCCGTCTTTGCGTATACAGTGACTTCCAGGGCTGGCAGAACAACCAGTTCACCGGCCGCGGGGAATTTGCCCTCACTTTCGGAAATTTCAAAGTACAAATGACCGTTCCGGCCGATCACATCATCGGCTCAACCGGCGAGTGCCAGAACTACCAGCAGGTGCTGACCCCCGGTCAGTACGCCCGCTGGCAACAGGCTCAAACTTCCAAAGAACCGGTAGAGATCGTCACCCTGGCAGAAGCCAAGGCCTCCGAAATAAAAAAGAATAAGACAAAAAAGACCTGGATCTTCTGGGCTAATAACGTCCGCGACTTTTCCTGGGGCTCTTCCCGGAGATTTGTCATGGACGCCATGCCCGCCTATGTAGAAGGTAAAAAAGTAATGTGCATGAGCTATTATGGTAAGGAGGCCTACCCCATCTATCGTAAATTCTCTACCAAGGCCGTCGCACATACGATCAAGACCTATTCTCATTTCACCATTCCCTACCCCTATCCCGTCGCACAGAGCGTCGAGGCTGCCAATGGAATGGAATACCCCATGATCTGCTTCAACTACGGCAGGGCCGAAAAAGATGGCAGTTACTCCGAAGCTACCAAATATGGTATGCTGGGCGTGGTCATCCATGAAGTAGGACATAATTTCTTTCCAATGATCATCAACAGCGATGAAAGACAATGGTCCTGGATGGACGAAGGCCTCAACTCCTTCGTAGAATACCTGACAGAAGAATTATGGGATAACAAATTCCCCGTCCGCGGCAAAGGTCCTGCATGGGCGATCGTGGATTATATGAAACTGCCGAAAGAACAGCTGGAGCCCATCATGACAAACTCCGAGAATATCGTCAACTTCGGTCCCAACGCCTATACAAAGCCCGCAACCGGCCTCAATATCATGCGTGAGACGATTATGGGCCGTGAACTCTTCGACTATGCATTTAAGGAATATGCCCGCCGCTGGGCCTTTAAGCACCCGACACCCGCAGATCTTTTCCGCACAATGAATGATGCCAGCGCAGAAAATCTCGACTGGTTCTGGCGTGGCTGGTTCTATGGGATCGACGCCGTAGACCTCTCCCTGGACAGTGTCAAACATTATACCGCCGACCTGGATCATCCCGTTGCAAAAGTCGATACCACCATCATGCGGAGCATCGACAAACCCATGCCCGATGGAAAATTCCCACAGGACGTATCCAAGGCCCGTAACCGCGACGATAAATCCATCACTTTCGCAACCGACGCAGACACATCCCTGCATGACTTCTATTGGAAATATTCCCGGGGCATCATCCCCTATGACACGACAAAGTTCGCCCAGCATGTCGTGCAGTACGACGAACCCTTGGACGACAGCTCCAGGCAAAAAGTGAGCGCCAAACAATTCTATGAACTGCAGTTCAGCAATAAGGGCGGTCTGGTCATGCCGATCATCCTCGAATGGACCTATAAGGATGGGTCTACGGAGATCGAACGCATCCCCGCCCAGGTATGGCGCAAGAATGAAGGCCGCCTGACCAAGCTGTTCATAAAAGACAAGGAAGTACAGAGCATCCGGCTGGACCCCAACCGCGAGACCGCCGACATCGACGAGACCAACAACAACTGGCCCGTCGTCAAAACGGAAAGCAAATTTCAGGTCTTTAAGGCCAAACAACAGCTGCTCCGCAGCATTCCCCAGACCAATAACCCAATGCAACAAGCAAACAAAAAAGCCTTCTAAAAAAAATGGCCCCTCAGCGGGGCCATTTTTTTATCTTTTAGAATGTACTTCCATTTTGCACTTTTACTTTCTTTTTGCCGGTCTTCTTCTCGAATTCCAGTACCTCCTTTGGCTTGGTGCCGGCCTTGGGCGTGGCCGATGCCGTCGTAGAGCCCGCCTTGGCAGCTTCTTTCTTGCCCAGCGTATAGGTCTCGGTCCTGCTGACCATCCCCGTAATAGGGTCGTAGAACTTCCAGGTTCCGTCCTTGATGGCAGCTCCATCATTCTTCACGATGACCGTCTTGTATTTGTCGAGATGATCGATATCTTCTATCGTGATCGTATCATAGGCCTTATCCGGATTCAGAGCCCTCCAGCTCTCTTCCCGCTGCAAACTGCCATTGATGCCAAAGTACTGACATACCCCATCCTTATTTCCCCATTTGTAGAACTCCACGCCAATAAGATCGCCGCCCAAACTGTAGAGACGCCAGGTACCCTCTTTCCGGCCGTTTTTATACATCCCTTCCTCCTCGTATCCCGGTTCGCCGCGAACCTCATCGAAATGATTGACCCATCTTCCCTGCTGGCGGTCCTTCTGGTCAAGACAATTGAGAGTATCCCCCTTGGGCCCAACCTTATAGTCCTTCCACTGGGCATGGGCCTTCACACCATATATCTGCAAGATTATCAAGGAGAAGTAGAATATTGTCCGTCGCATCGTTACTGAATTTATACCGGGAGCATACAAGTTACCCTTTTAAAAGAACGAAAATCGTTCCAATTTATGATCTTCAGAGAATCTATATTTGCAACCATGAATCGTCCATGAAAAAATTTACATTAAAACACACAGGGCAATGGAAATTTTGTCATGGTAAGATCCATTCGGCCCGTAAAAAATAAAAAATAACGGATGAAAAATACCTTTTTGGCCCTGGTTTGCCTGCTATCCTGCTGCATGACGACGCTTGCCCAATCCAAGGCCCCCGGCCAGGGAAAGGTTCCCCCGGCAGCCCAGGCGCCCCAGACCCTTACACCCGCCCAGGAGGCCCAAATGATCGCACAGATGCAGGCCCGGTCAAAAAAATTGACAATTCCCCAGCTAAAAGTGGAATTGCAGAACTCCCCCAATCCCGTACTATATACCAAACAGATCCTTCAGAAAAGATTCAAGATCGATACCGTCGCAGTCACCCGGACCCGGGGCTTCAACAGCATTGCAGACAGCCTGGCCTATACGGGCAAAGAAAAGAAGGTATACGGACCTTATGGAGAAAAAGGGTCTCAGTTCCTCGTCCAGGTCCTTACCAAGGCCCCCAACCTCTTCTATCATATCAGCCAGATCTTTATCGATACCTCCGTCTTTCGTTACCGGATTGCCGATTCACTGGGAAATATGATCGTCAAAAAGATTAATGAAGGCTCAGCCAGCTTTGAACAGCTGGCCAGCACCTATTCGATGGGCGGGGAAGGAGGCGGCGACCTGGGCTGGATCGCAAGAGGCACCATGGTGCCGCAAATCGAACACGAGGTCAATACCCATAAAAAAGGAGAAGTATTCAGGATCTGGAGCGCCAACGGATTGCATATCATCCGGAAAACCGATAATCCCAAACAGGATACGGGTTTTGCCCTGCTCATGAGAATATTCCTGTAAACAGCCTTCCGGCACTTTACACCAAACATTCAGGCACGCTACAAAAAATACCGCAACGCCAACTCGTACCCCTTCAGGCCCAGACCTACAATGGTCCCCTTGGCCCTGGCCGAGACATGGCTGATCTTCCGGAAATCCTCTCGTGCATGCACATTGCTGATATGTACCTCCACCACGGGGCTGGTGATGGATGCAATGGCATCCCCGATAGCCACAGAAGTGTGCGTATAACCTCCCGGATTGATGATAATGCCATCGCAGGAAAAACCTACCCGCTGCAATTCATCGATCAGCTCGCCCTCGATATTACTCTGGAAATAGCTGAAATCAACAGCCGGATAAGACCGCTGCAATTCATCAAAATACTGCTGAAAAGTCCGGCTGCCGTATACTTCCGGCTCCCGGGTACCCAGCAGATTGAGGTTGGGCCCATTGATGATGGAAATTTGCATACGAAAAGTTACTAATTATTTTTCCGTATCAAGGCGATAAAATCGTCGAAGAGATAACGGCTGTCATGCGGACCCGGAGTGGCCTCGGGATGATATTGCACCGAGAAGGCCGGCCGGTCCTTCAGACGGATCCCTTCAATGGATTCGTCATTGAGGTTGACATGGGTGATCTCGATATTGAGCGCCTTTCTGACCGCCGCAGGATCCACGCCAAAGCCATGGTTCTGCGTAGTGATCTCGCATCTTCCGGTGATCAGATTTTTTACAGGATGATTCAGGCCGCGGTGGCCGTGGTGCATCTTGAAAGTAGGAATATCATTGGCCAGCGCCAGCAGCTGATGGCCGAGACAAATGCCAAACAGGGGCTTCTTTTCTTTCAGGATCTCTTTCACGGTTGGGATGGCATAGTCCATCGGGGCAGGGTCGCCGGGACCATTGGAGAGGAAATATCCATGCGGCAGGAACCCACGGATCGTTTCCAGGGGCGTTTTTGCAGGAAATACCTTTACATAGGCCCCTCTTTCAACCATACACTGGAGAATATGCTGCTTGACCCCATAGTCCAGTACCGCGATCCGGATATCCGCGCCGGGATCCCCCAATTCGTATTCCTTTTCCGTGCTGACCACAGAGGCCAGTTCCAGCCCGTCCATAGACGGAGTTCCTTTCAATACGGCCTTCAACTGATCCACATCGGTGATCTCCGAGGAAATGACGCAGTTCATGGCTCCCTTTACACGAACATGGGCGACCAGGGCCCGCGTATCCACCCCCTCGATACAAACGATATTGTTAACCTTCAGGTACTCATCCAGGGACCCCTTGGCCTGCAGACGCGAGAATTGTTCTTCTAAATTCCGGCCGATCAGCCCCCGGATCTTCACACTCCCGGACTCGACATCCGAATCCTTGACCCCGTAATTGCCGATATGCACGCTGTTCATGATCAGCACCTGCCCGTAATAGCTGGGATCCGTAAAGACTTCCTGGTAACCCGTCATTCCGGTGTTGAAGCAGATCTCGCCGGAAGTGGTACCGATCTTGCCATAGGCCTTACCATAATGGACACTGCCATCTTCTAAGAGCAAAACAGCTGATGAGGTTGAACTTGTATGGGACATTCACTGAAAATTTCGCGAAATTACTAAAAAAAAACCGCCCCCGGATCGGGTAGCGGTTAGTTTCATATAAAGAAGTACACAACTTATTCAGCTGCTTTCTTTTCTTTTTTTGTTTCTTTCTTGGGAGCTTCGGCAGGAGCTTCTGCGGCAACGGCTGCCGTAGACTCATCAGCTTCAGCACCGGCAGCTTTCTTACGGCTACCACCACCACGACGGCTCTTCTTCGCAGTTGCTTCCTTCGCTTCACCCTTGCCCTTACCATAGATCTCGTTGAAATCTACCAGCTCGATCAGCGCAGTTTCGGCATTATCCCCAACACGGGCGCCAAGCTTGATGATCCGGGTATAACCACCGGGACGGCCGGCGATCTTTTCAGCGATCGGTCCGAATAGTTCCGCAACTGCTACCTTATCCTGCAAATAGCTGAATACAATACGACGTTGATGGGTGCTGTTCTCTTTTGCCTTGGTGATCAGGGGTTCAGCATACTTTCTCAGGGCCTTGGCCTTTGCCAGAGTCGTGACGATACGCTTGTACGTGATCAGTTGGATAGTCAGGTTGCTCAACAGCGCTTTGCGGTGCGAGGCGGTCCTGCTAAGATTGTTAATTTTGTCTCCGTGACGCATGACGTGTAAAATTTGGAGCCTTGTACCGTGTCAGGAATTACAAGACCATATGATTGATAAAAAAATGAGCGGACCGCAAGCGATCCGCTCTTATAAAGGCTTATTCGTCGTCAACTTTCAGCTTGCCCAGGTCCATTCCAAAATGAAGACCTCTCTCACCCAGAACCTGTTCGATCTCAGCCAGTGACTTCTGACCGAAGTTCCTGAACTTCATCAGGTCTTCCTGTTCGTAGGTCACCAGTTCGCTCAGACTATTGATCTTGGCCGCTTTCAGACAGTTAAAGGCGCGTACGGAAAGATCGAGATCCTCCAACGGAGTCTTCAGGATCTTACGCAGCTGCAGGGTCTGCTCGTCTACCAGGTCCTCTTTCTTCTCTTCTTTATTATCGAAAGTGATATTCTCATCCGTGATGATCATCAGGTGCTGGATCAGGATCCTCGAAGCCTGTTTGACTGCTTCTTCGGGATGGATCGTTCCATCGGTAGCAACTTCCATGATCAGCTTTTCAAAGTCGGTGCGTTGTTCCACACGGGTATTCTCGATGGAATATTTCACGTTCTTGATAGGCGTGAAAATGGCATCTGTAGGGATATAACCGAATGGCGCATCTTTGGGTTTGTTGTCTTCCGCAGGAACATAACCGCGACCCTTTCCGATCGTGATCTCGATGTCCAGTTTGGCAGAAGAATCCAGCGTACAGATCAGCAGACCCGGGTTCATCACCTCGAAGCTGGGGGTAGATTCACCCAGGGTTCCGGCGGTAAAGTCCGTTCTGTTCTTCAGACTGAGGGTGATCTTCTCCTGGGCAACTTCGTGTTCAACTTTTTTCTTGAACCGAACTTGTTTCAGATTCAGAATGATCTCCACCACGTCTTCCGTTACACCTTTCAGCGTAGCAAATTCGTGATCGGCTCCTTCGATCTTGACCCCAACGATCGCGTACCCTTCAAGTGAGCTCAGCAATACCCTGCGAAGGGCATTCCCAATGGTAACACCATAGCCCGGCTCTAATGGACGGAATTCGAATTGAGCTTCAAAATCAGTCGCTTTTTGAAGAATGATTTTGTCTGGTTTCTGGAAATTTAAAATGGCCATATTTAAATTTACGATTTAACGATTTTGATCAACTATTACTTACTATACAATTCAACAATCAACTGCTCCTTAATGTTCTCAGGGATGCTTTCACGCTCAGGATAAGCGATAAAAGTGCCGGAGAATTCAGCTTCGGACCAATCCAGCCAGTTGAACTTGGCATTCTTTCCACGCATATGAACAGTGATACCGGCATTGCCCTGGGTGCTTTCCTTCAGACCGATGACATCTCCGGGCTTTAACTGGTACGAAGGAACGTTGACGACTTCGCCGTTAACAGTGATATGCTTGTGTGCGACCAGCTGACGGGCTCCGGGACGGGAAGGAGAAATACCCAGGCGGTAGACCGTGTTGTCCAGGCGGGATTCCAGCAATTTGATCAGGTTCTCACCTGTAACGCCCTTGCGACGGACGGCCATTTCAAATGTGTTGCGGAACTGGCGCTCCAATACACCATAGGTGTATTTGGCCTTTTGCTTTTCCTTCAACTGCAGCGCATATTCGCCCGGTGCCTTACGCTTCTTTGTAGCACCATGCATACCGGGTGGCGTGCTGTTCTTCGTTAAGTACTTTCCATTGCCTAAGATAGGCTCGCCGAAAATGCGACAAATTCTGGTCTTTGGACCTCTGTAACGTGCCATAATGTATTTGTTAGATTTTTAAGTTCCCCGGATAAGATTATCTAAAAATCTTAAAATTGAATCTTACCCGGCTTATCAAAATTCCCATACCCCCATCAGGGGGCCGGGCGTTATACTATACTCTACGCTTTTTAGGAGGACGGCAGCCATTGTGGGGCAGGGGCGTCACATCCTTGATCATCACCACTTCGATGCCATTGTTGGACAACGCACGGATCGCAGATTCGCGGCCCGACCCTGGTCCTTTTACAAAGACATCAACCTTCTTAAGACCCGCATCCAGAGCAGTCTTGGCTGCATCGGAAGACGCCATCTGAGCAGCATAGGGCGTATTCTTCTTGGACCCCTTGAAGCCCATCTTACCGGCGCTGCTCCAGGAGATCACCTGGCCGTTCTTATTGGTAATGGAGATGATAATGTTGTTGAAACTGGCGGTGATATGCGCATCCCCGTAGACGTCAACCTTTACAATTCTTTTTTTCGCAGCGGCTTTTGCGCTGGGTTGTTGTGTTTTTGCCATGATCGATTAGATAGGTAGTCTTTAATTTTTTAAAACCAGTCCCTGATTTTTCAGCCGGGAACCCGGATCAACCCTCCTCCTGCACCAGGTATCTGCAGTTGATCCATTCAAAGGTGCATATAAATGATTTCTGGTTTCACGTTTCTGATTACCAGTTGATATACAATATCTTAAGATGATTGCATGTCGGAACCAGCAACTAGGAACCCAAAACCAGAAACTTTTATTTCTTAGCTACTTTCTTCTTGCCAGCCACTGTCTTACGCTTGCCCTTACGGGTACGGCTGTTGGTACGCGTACGCTGACCACGAACCGGGAGCCCCTTACGATGACGCAAGCCACGGTAACAGGCGATATCCAGCAAACGCTTGATATTCATCTGCACTTCAGAACGAAGGGCACCCTCTACCTTGAACTCATTGGTAATGGTATTACGAATGGCATTCAGCTCATCGTCATTCCACTCATGTACTTTCTTATCCAGGCTGATACCTGCATTGGTAAGGATATACTGAGCGGTAGAACGGCCTATCCCGAAGATATAGGTAAGTCCGATCTCTCCTCTTTTGTTTTTTGGTAAGTCTACACCGGCAATACGAGCCATATACTAGATTTCTGTTTTACGATTTTCTGATTTGCGAACACTACTCTGCTCCAGGTTGATCAATGGATTAACCCTGGCGTTGCTTGAATCGGGGATTCTTCTTGTTGATAACATAGAGTTTGCCCTTTCTTCTCACAATCTTGCAATCCGCACTGCGCTTCTTGATGGATGCACGAACTTTCATGATAGTTATTATTTGTATCTAAATATAATTCTTCCCCTCGTCAAATCGTACGGGCTCATTTGACTCGCACACTTTGTCTTTTCATTTGCCTCGCCGAATTCGTCCCATCCCTCATCACTTGTACCTGAATATGATCCTCCCTCTGGTCAGATCATAGGGACTCATTTC